>JGI20163J15578_10000002_pt1 | contig 112244 bp, 87 predicted proteins | sample TergutCu122P1_FD_15578 | JGI IMG/M metagenome (IMG submission 15578)
GAGAAATTTCACTTGCCCCAGTTTTTGATAACGGTAACGCATTTTTCAACAAAAGAAGCATTGCAGCAATGGAAAAACGCATGATTGACGAAAAGGCAATGGAAGAAGATGCTTTCAAAACCCCCCGCTGTGTATATAATTACACCGGCACGGATACAGAGGGGCAACAAATCAACCCATTTTCTTTTATAGAACGGGGCGAAAACCCAGATTGCAATGCAGCAGTATTACGTTTTGTAAATGCACTGGACTTTAAAATGGTAGAAAATATCATCAACAGTATTCCGGAAGTTTTTGGAACCCTTTCAGTGATGCCTGAAATTCAAAAAAAATTTTATTTAGAATTAATGAGGATACGACTGCACCAAAAATTAGTGACTGCGTCTGAGGCTCTGTATTTATAACTATTACCATATAATGCAAAGATTTTGACTGTAATATATAGCCTACCTATCCTTTAACACACGCAATTTCCCTACTAATTTTCTTGCAAAATCAACATCCTCTTTACTGGCCTGGGCTTCCGGGCTGCCGCCGTACCTTACCGGCAAGTAAATATCCCTTAGCTTTTTCAAGTCGTTATCCATGCCAAACTTCTCGGCAGCTAATTGTTGGTAAGTTTCACTTGTATAATAATTTTCACCTTGTATCCCGTTTTTACGGCATTTTGCTAAAAATTTGTAGTACATTCTGCGCAGCTTGTTTTTTTGCCGGACACTGCGCTGTTTTTTGTTTGTGTCCAGTGGAATATACTCCTGCTTAACACCATCTTCCGCAAGCAAAGCCGGGACTCTTTCAAGTAATTTTTTTAACAAATAAACCATCAAAATTACGGCAGCAGCAGCAACAATTATAAGCATCAAAACAGTGTAAGTTATTAAGCCTTGTTCGCGCTCAAAATCAAGAAGTGCCCAAACATATGCTTCTTCCGGGGCCTGGCCATTATACTCAAAAACAAAATCGCGTACCATTCTTCTGTTAAAAAACGGCACGATTAAAAATACGATTACCCGCATCATAATATTTAGTAGCGGTATTACTAGGTTAAAATATATTACAGATACAACTGTGCCAAGCAGCCCTGTAAACCACGCAGATGCAAGCAAAATTGCTGCGGCAAACAGCACGATAACCGGCCAGCTGCTTATCAGCTTATACGAAAACTGCCTTTGCGCCCTTTCCTCGTGGCGGGTTAGCCGCATTAAAATTACAGACGATATAAAAAACACAAGGGCTATGGGCAGGGATACCGTTTGATAAAACTGCCTGTCTGCAAAAAAGACAATAAGTGAAAAAACGGCAAACACTTTATAATACATAATAAAAACAGGCTTATGTTTGATATTTGTAACAAATTTTCTGTAGTGTAAAATGGCATAAACCGCATATATTACCGCAGGCACTACCCATGCAACAGGCGGCACAAACGGCGAGGTCATAAGAACGCTTGTGAGCGTAAAATAAATACACAGGTCCGCAACTAATTTAAGTATAAATTTCATGTCAACCCCCAAGCCTGTCTGCGGCTATTACTGTGACAGATCTAATTTCTTTGCCCGCTTGTCTTATAATTTGCATTGCTTTGTCTTCGTCATTGGGCACAATAAAAATAACCGACTTATTTACCATTTGCCTCTTAGACACCCGCAGTGCCAGTTTGTCAAGTGTCTCGCTTCTGTAATGGGTGGCACGCCCAAGGCCTTCCAATATGTGTGAAAGATGCTTGCTACCCAAGCCTTCATTTACATAATCCCAAGCACCGGCCCGCCCCACAGACGATATATTAGAAAAAAAGTCGTACCTGATGTTGCGCTTATTTAACGTTTCGCAAATTGTGCGGGCAATTGACAGACATTTTTCAATTAACTCCGGGGCCCCGTCCGGCAGCTTAAAACCACTGTCCGACAAATAATCTAAACTAAGCACCACTGTTGCAGACACTTCTGTTGTGTAGTCGTATTTTTTTACCATCATCTGACCGGCGCGCAGGGTTTGCGGCCATGAAATGGATTTCATAGGCTCGCGGCCCGTATACACGTCAAACCCTATTACAAGGGTAGGGTCCGGCACAATAAACCGCGAAACGGAAATATCACCCAAAAAGCTGCCTGTTACCCGGTCAAGATAATTTCCCCGGGCTTCCTGCGGGTAAACAACAATTTCGCACCTGGTACGAAACTCTTCGCGGCGTTCGTTTATGCCCAAAAAATCGCCGCCATATATATTTGCCTTGGAAAAAAAGTACCGCCCCCGCGCAGGCAAAGAAGCTTCCACACTGCGCACAAGTATAGACCTTGGCTTGAGATACACCGTAAATTTATGAGATATTTCACTTGTTAAATTTTCCTGTACAGAAACAAACGGGATAAGTCTAAAGCTTGTGTTGGTAATGGTAGTTATAAGGGTAAACGGCTCCCCAGGGGCGTTTAAAACTTTTGATACCTCCCGCTTATATTCCACACCTTTTAGCGCATTGTTAATAGACCATGTTTGTAAAAAGTAAACTATGGCTATAAATACCAGCAAAAAAAGTATCGGTACAGCCATGGCCTTAACCCTCTAAGGGTACAGGAATTTCTTTTAAAATATTTGCTAAAATCCCTTTATCGTCTACACTGCTTTGGCTGCCGCCAAGGCGGTGTGCAAGCACATGGGGGGCAACAAACAAAACGTCTTCCGGGGTGACAAAACTCTTACCGTTAATGGCAGCGCAAGCTTTGGCGGCCCTGAAAAGGGCAATGGCCCCCCTTGTTGATACGCCTGTTGTAAGTCGGCGTTCGCTGCGTGTACCTTCAATAATATCCATAATGTATCCGGTAACTTCATCCGATACGGTTACATTGTGATAATTGCTTTGTACGTATTCAGTTTCCTCTGCTGTTACGGCCCGGGTTAAGCCGTGCAAAATATCTTCCGTAGATGGCCGCGCAATAACCTCTATTTCTTCATTCCGCGCCAACCGCCCCAAAGAAAGCCGCATAAAAAAGCGGTCGATTTGAGCTTCCGGCAAAGGAAAAGTGCCGTAAGACTCCAGTGGGTTTTGGGTCGCCATTACCATAAAAGGCTTTTCCAGCACATACGTTACGCCATCAACGGTAATTTGCCGCTCTTCCATTGCTTCAAGCAGGCTGGACTGGGTACGCGGGGTAGCCCTGTTAATTTCATCTGCCAAAATAATGTTTGCAAACAATGGCCCGCGCCTAAACTCAAACTCACCAAGCTTTTGGTTGTAAAAATTAATGCCCGTAAGGTCTGACGGCAGCAAATCCGGGGTAAATTGAATACGGCTGAACCCGCCGCCCACAGTTTTTGAAAATGACTTTAAAAGCATAGTCTTACCCGTGCCCGGCACATCTTCCAAAAGTACGTGCCCACCGCATATAAAAGAAACTACCACCAGGCGTAGCACATCTTCTTGCCCAACAATTACTTTAGAGCAGTTTCCTACAATATTTTTGCGGTAGTTTTCAAATTTTTGAATGTCCATGATAAGTAAAAACCTTTCTAATGCGAGGCTGTCTCGCCACCCCCTGATATCAGGGGGTGGTACCCATTGCTTCTTTATTTCCAACCATTTTGACCAATTTGTAAGGAATTGTCAAACTATAAATTTAATCGCGGTGGTTGACAATGTGCAGCCTCCACACATGTTTTATTTCAACTTATGGGGCTAAACTGAAATAATTATGTTATAATGGTTTCGTTATTTCAGTTTAATGATTTTTCAGAAGCGTGGGAGGTTAGTAATGAATCTTAAAAACCTTAGAAGCGAGAAAAGCTTTCGTTATCAAAATTGGTAGAGATATCCGGTGTGCTGCGCTGGGCGTGACGCTGGACGAATTATGTAGAGTAAAGAAAGAACACGAGACGCTTTAAGCGTCTTTTTTTGACCACGCATTTGACTACACAAAATAAAGTAAAATAACATAAATTGAAGTAAATCTAAAAGCCCCGCAATGATTGTAATTACGGGGCTTTACTGAATGTATCCGATAGGAATCGAACCTACGGCCTTCTGCTCCGGAGGCAGACGCTCTATCCCCTGAGCTACGGATACACGGTGACAACAAGGTATATTTTAGCGGCATAACAGACTAATGTCAAATCAAAATCCGGTTGGTTCTGCGTGATTAACCAACTCATCCGGTGACTGTGAGTCACCACTTGAAATATATCACCACACCAATTTTGAAAAACACATAAAATTTATCAACTATACGATTGCATTATTCCATTTATAGGGGTATAATAGGAAATCGAACAAACATCGAACAAACACGAAAGGAACTTCACATGATACAACCGGGAGCAAGCAAAATAACTATAAAAGGTGCGAGAAATAATAATCTCAAAAATGTAGACCTAACAATCCCACGGGACAAAATGGTAGTGTTCACAGGGGTTAGTGGCAGCGGCAAAACATCATTGGCATTTGATACAATTTACGCGGAAGGCCAACGGCGGTACGTAGAGTCTCTTTCCGCATACGCGCGGCAATTTTTAGGGCAAATGGAAAAACCGGACGTGGACTTTATCGAGGGCCTAAGCCCCGCCATTTCCATCGACCAAAAAACTACCAACCAAAACCCACGTTCTACCGTGGGTACCGTAACGGAAATTTATGACTATTTACGCCTGCTTTATGCCCGTGTGGGTATACCCCACTGCCCAAAATGCGGCAAAGTGGTGGAAAAGCAAACCATAGACCAAATTGTTGACCAAATTTTAGAACTGCCGGAAAGCACGCGCCTGCAAATTCTTGCACCTGTTGTACGTGGGCGCAAGGGCGAGCATACAAAATTGCTGGATGATGCCCGCAAAAACGGCTACGTCCGCGCTCGGGTAAACGGCATAGTTTACGACCTTGGGGAAACAATTGAACTCGATAAAAACAAGCGGCACACTATCGAAATTGTAATCGACCGCCTTGTGGTGCGGGACGGCATACAAAAGCGGCTTTCCGAATCTATTGAGTCCGCAATGGTACTAACCGGGGGCCTGGTTGTTATAAATGCCGACCAAAACGGGCAAGCGGAAGACATCCCTTTCAGCCAGCATTTTTCATGTGCAGACTGCGGAGTAAGTCTGTCGGAAGTAGAGCCGCGGATGTTCTCTTTCAATAACCCGTCCGGGGCCTGTCCGGACTGTTCCGGCCTTGGCATGAAACTGATTTTCGACCCGGAACTTATTGTACCCAACCCACAGCTTTCCCTTAATGAGGGCGCGATTACCGCCTCCGGCTGGAATGCCATAAAATCTGAAAACAGCATGGTTCATGCCATTTTTGAAGCATTAAGCGCGGAACATGGCTTCAACCTGGACGCGCCTTATCAAGATTTACCCAAAAATATTGCGGACATACTAATGAACGGCTCGGACAAAAAGCTTATGATTGAATATGTGGGTCAAGACGGGCGTTCCAGAAAATATCCCTACGTATTTGAAGGAATTGCAAACAACCTGTGGCGCAGATACAGGGAAACATCATCTGCTACAAGTAAGCAGGACTACGAACACCTTATGACAAGCATTACCTGCCCCGCCTGTAAAGGACAAAGGCTAAAGCCGGAAATTTTAGCAGTAACGGTGGGGGATAAATCCATTTCCACTGTTACGGAAATGACAATTGGCGCGATACAAAGCTTTTTCAAGCAATTAGAGCTTACCCCTACACAAATGATTATCGCCGGGGCAATATTAAAAGAAATCCACGCGCGGACAGGCTTTCTTATGGATGTTGGGCTGGATTATTTAACACTGGCCCGCTCTACAGGTTCACTTTCCGGCGGGGAAGCCCAGCGGATTCGCTTGGCTACGCAAATCGGCTCGGGCCTGGTGGGCGTTGTTTACATTTTGGATGAGCCAAGTATCGGGCTGCACCAACGGGATAACGACCGCCTGCTAAAAACCTTGCGTCACTTAACAGACATCGGCAATACGCTAATCGTAGTTGAACATGACTCGGATACAATGTGGGCGTCGGACTATATCGTAGACATTGGCCCACGGGCGGGCAGTAACGGCGGCGAAGTGGTTTTTGCCGGGGATGTAAAAGATATAGTAAATTGCGAAGCGTCTATTACAGGCCAATATCTAAGCGGAAAAGCAATAATAGAAACACCAAAAAATCGGCGGAAAATTATACAAGATCGTATGCTGCACATAATAGGCGCGGCAGAAAATAATCTCAAAGATATTTCGGTAAGTTTCCCGCTTGGGGTTTTCACATGCGTAACCGGGGTTAGCGGCAGCGGCAAAAGTTCGCTGGTAAACGAAATTTTGTACAAACGGCTGTCCAGGGACCTAAACCGCGCCCGTGTTAAACCCGGCAGCCACAAAGACCTAACCGGCCTGGAACATTTGGATAAAATAATCAATATCGACCAAAGCCCTATCGGGCGTACTCCCCGCTCCAACCCTGCCACATACACAGGGCTTTTTGACTTGGTGCGGGACGTTTTTACACAGGTACCGGAAGCAAAAATCCGCGGGTATCAAAAAGGGCGTTTTAGCTTTAACGTGCGGGGCGGCCGCTGCGAAGCCTGTGCCGGTGACGGTATTCTAAAAATAGAAATGCACTTTTTACCCGACGTGTATGTACCTTGTGAAGTGTGCGGCGGCAAGCGTTACAACCGCGAAACACTGGAAGTAAAGTACAAGGGAAAATCTATTGCCGACGTGCTGGACATGACCGTGGAAGACGCCCTTACTTTTTTCGAAAACTTGCCGCGCCTAAAAGAAAAATTGCAAACCTTAAACGACGTTGGCCTGGGTTACGTCAGGCTGGGGCAGTCGTCAACCACCCTTTCCGGCGGCGAAGCTCAAAGGGTTAAACTTGCCACAGAACTTTCCCGCCGGGCAACGGGCCGCACCCTTTATGTATTGGACGAGCCTACCACCGGCCTGCACGCCGCAGATGTTCACAAACTAATCGGCATTTTGCAGCAGCTAACCGAAGGCGGCAATACGGTGGTTGTAATTGAACACAATCTTGACGTAATAAAAGTTTCCGACTATGTGATAGACCTTGGCCCGGAAGGCGGTGACGCCGGCGGCGAAATTCTTATCTGCGGCACCCCGGAAGAAATTATAAAATGCAAAAAATCATTTACGGGACAATTTTTGAAAAATGTGTTGTAGAAATGCTAAAATTATCAGACATGACAAGAGGAATAAACTGCGTTTATCTAACTTATGCAGGGACACTTTTGCGATAACTTTAATACGCTTGCGTATTGTATCAAAGTTATCGCAAAAGTTGGGCTGTCTCGTCAAGTTTGGGCATTCAACAGCCCCGTATCATCGTAATAAATTCGCAAAAAATTTTCCATATCCGCGTATTTTTAAAATTTACTATTGACATAACCCTATAAAATGGTCTATACTCTCACTTGCGTCACCCGTATGCGACATGAAACGGGCCCAGGTAGCTCAGTCGGTAGAGCAACGGACTGAAAATCCGTGTGTCGGTGGTTCAATTCCGCTCCTGGGCATATTTATCTTTATAAGCGCGGGTGTAGTTCAATGGTAGAACACAAGCCTTCCAAGCTTGTTGCGTGGGTTCGATTCCCATCACCCGCTTTTTTGCCAAAAATAACGTGCGCGAATGGCTCAGTGGTAGAGCATCGCCTTGCCAAGGCGAGGGTCGCGAGTTCGAATCTCGTTTCGCGCTTGATATTTCAGTAAGGAGGCTATCCGACAGGTTAGTCTCCTTTTTCGATTACACTAACGTATAGTGAAAGTGAGTGCTGAATTTTGGAAAATTACCGTTATCTGATAACTGCACACAACGATAATCTTGCTGCAACCAAAGCCGGACGTCCGCGTTTTTTTGTGCGCACATATGGCTGCCAAATGAACAGCCGGGATTCCGAAAAGCTGGCGGGCCTGCTCTCTCAGCTAGGTTATGACGCCGCCGCAAGCCAAGAGGATGCAGATTTGGTGCTGTACAACACTTGCTGCGTACGGGAAAGCGCAGAGGACAGAATTTTTGGTAATTTGGGCCGTTTAAAGCGCGCGAAAGTGGATAAACCCGGGCTAATTGTCGGGGTTTGCGGCTGCATGACCCAGCAGCCGGAAGTGGCAGAAAAAATAAAAAAAAGTCACAGATATATCAACCTAGTTTTTGGCACGTCCAACCGTCACTGCTTGCCGGAATTTCTTTGGCGTGTAATTAAAACAGGCAAACAGGTAATTGACATAACCGAAGACGACGGCCTGCCGGAACTTACCGATATTCCCGTTACAAGCCGCGAATATCCCCACAAAGCGGGTGTTAACATAATGTACGGCTGCGACAATTTCTGCTCTTATTGCATTGTGCCGTACGTACGCGGACGGGAAAAAAGCCGCCCTATGGAAGATATTTTGCAAGAGGTACAACAACTTGCCGACGACGGTGTAAAAGAAATAATGCTCCTTGGACAGAATGTTAATTCTTATAATGGAAATGCCACTTTTGCGGAATTGCTCCGCCAAGTTAGTGGCATAAAAGGCATAGCGCGTGTACGCTTCATGACCTCCCACCCAAAAGATTTTTCCAACGAGTTAATACAAGCCGTGGCAGAACTGCAAAATGTATGCAAATCCGTTCATTTGCCGGTTCAGTCGGGCAGTACGCGCATTTTACAGGATATGAACCGCAAGTATACTCAAGAAGAATACCTTAGCCTTATCGAACGGCTGCGGGCTGCTGTACCCGGTATAGCCATTTCCACGGACATTATCGTGGGTTATCCGGGTGAAACAGAAGAAGATTTTGAAGCCACATTGGAGGTTGTACGCCGCGTACGTTTTGCAACAGCATTTACGTTCATTTATTCAAAGCGCAGCGGTACACCTGCAGCAGAACGAACAGATCTTATCCCCCCCAAAGTAGCCTCGGAGCGGTATGACAGGCTGGTTGCGGAAGTTTCCCCTATCCTGCTGGAAATTAACCGGGCAAAAATTGGGCAGGTGTTTGATACAATGGTTGAAGAAATTACAGGCAGCGATTACAAAGGCCGTACAGATGACCATTCTCTTGTGCATTTCACATCTAAGGAACCCTTACAGCAAGGCGATATTGTACCTGTGCAAATTACCGGCGCGAGAACCTTCTATTTGACCGGGGAAAAAGGAGTTTTATAATGTCCAAACCATTCAAGTACACCCCAATGATGGAGCAATACCTGTCAATTAAAGCACAGCATAAAAATGATATTCTCATGTTCCGCATGGGGGATTTTTTCGAGATATTTTTTGAGGACGCGAAGATTGCCGCAAAAGAGTTAAACATTGCCCTGACAGGCAGGGATTGCGGTATGGCAGAGCGCGCGCCAATGTGCGGCGTACCTGCCCACGCCGCAGATGGGTACATTGCAAAGCTGGTGGCAAAAGGGCATCGTGTTGCCTTGTGCGAGCAAGTTGAAGACCCAAAACAGGCAAAAGGGCTTGTAGCCCGTGAAGTAGTGCGTGTTTACACCCCCGGTACAATGACAGACGGGGATTATTTAGATGCAAACAAACACAATTACATCGTTGCGATACATAGCGATAAATTACAGCTTGGCCTGGCGGTAGCAGACATTACAACGGGGCTTTTCATGGCAACTTCCATGCCTGCCGGGGAAGAGCAAAAGCTACTGGATGAAGCCGTCCGTCTTGCCCCGGCAGAATTGCTTCTGCCCGAAGGTTTTAGTTTAACCCGCGTTGTGGAAAGCGTAGTAGGTGTAAAAGCCACACCGGTACCTGTTTGGACTTTTCTACCGAAAAACGCTTACAAATGCCTTACAAGCCATTTTGGTACATTAAACCTGGAAGGCTTTGGCCTTAGAGAAGGCGCGGCGGAAGTATCTGCCGCAGGTGCGCTGTTGTCATACCTAATGGAAACCCAGCGCAAGTCCATTTCGCAAATTACATCTTTGCGCAGGTATTCCCAGCAATCCCATATGATGTTGGACGGCGCAAGCCGCCGTAATTTAGAACTAACATCTTCTGCAAGAGAGCGAACAAAAAAAGGTTCGCTTTTATGGGTGCTGGACCGTACAAAAACCTCTATGGGGGCAAGATTGCTGCGGGAATGGGTAGAATGCCCGCTTGCCATCCGGGAAGCAATATGCAAACGGTTGGACGCCGTAGCCGAGTGGGTACAAATGCCCATCGAACGGGCAGAACTGCGTGAGCATCTTAACAGCATACACGATTTGGAACGGGTAGTGTCACGGCTTATGACACGCTCTGCCAGCGCGCGGGATTTAGTCACTTTACGTACATCCCTTGAAACGCTCCCATATGTAGAAGCACTTCTTAAAAATGTAGATGCACTTGCCAATGCGGAAATCCGCAACACATACGACGATCTATCCGATATTTATGCCGCCATAAACAGTGCAATTATTGACACGCCGCCGGTATCCGTAAAGGAAGGCGGGATGATAAAGCAAGGATACAATAGCGAGCTTGACAAGCTTTTACACATAAAAAATAACGCCCAAGGCTACCTTGCCGAACTGGAAGCCAGGGAAAAGCAGGAAACAGGCATAGTTAACCTAAAGGTACGGTACAACCGCGTCTTTGGCTACTATATTGAAGTAACTGCTTCTCACCTGTCCAAAGTGCCGGAACGTTATATCCGCAAGCAAACACTGGCCAACTGCGAACGTTTTTTCACCGAGGAACTTAAGTCCTTGGAGGAAACCATTTTGGGTGCGGAAGAAAAAATTTTCAGCCTGGAATTTGAACTTTTTGACACGCTACGCCGTTCAATTGTAGAGCAGGTTGCCCGGATACAATTTACAGCCCATGCTTTGTCAACTTTAGACGCGCTGCAATCTTTGGCAGACGTGGCCGACAGAAACCGCTATGTAAAACCGGAAATAAATGAAGGAACTCGCATATTTATAAAAGAGGGGCGTCACCCGGTGGTGGAAAGCCTGATTGGCCATACATTTATACCTAACGATACAGAAATGGATTCCGCTTCCGCAACGGGGCGGCTGGCGGTTATTACGGGGCCAAACATGGCAGGTAAATCTACCTACATGCGTCAGGTTGCATTAATTGTGCTAATGGCGCAAATAGGTTCGTTCGTACCGGCAAGTGCAGCCGAAATTGGCATTGTAGACCGTATTTTTACCCGGGTTGGCGCGTCCGATGACCTTGCTACAGGCCAGAGCACATTTATGGTGGAAATGACAGAAGTGGCAAATATTTTAAACAACGCCACCCCAAACAGCCTTGTTTTACTGGACGAAATTGGCCGCGGAACAAGTACGTTCGATGGGCTTTCTATTGCCTGGGCGGTATTGGAATACATTGCGGACACAAGAAAAATTGGTGCGAAAACTCTGTTCGCCACCCACTACCACGAACTTTCGCAGCTTGAAGGGAAAATTGACGGCGTAGCAAACTACTGCTTCACCGCAAAAGAAGAGGGCAAAGACATCGTCTTTTTGCGCAAATTAATCCACGGGGCAGCAGGACAAAGCTATGGCGTCCATGTTGCAAAGCTTGCGGGGCTTCCATCTGCTGTCCTTAAACGGGCAACAGGGCTGTTAAACGCGCTTAACACAACGGATATAACAAGAAATGTATCCGCCGACTTATCAACCATTTCCGAAATAGCCACCATAGAAAGCCCAGAATCCGAAGCCGGACGCAAGCTTGTGGAAGCACTTTCTGCCCTGGAAATTGAAAAAATGACACCTATCGAAGCTTTACTGGCACTGGAGAAATTAAAGGAGTTTGTGAGCATGTTATGAACAAAAAAATAATTGTGCAAAAATTTGGCGGCAGCTCTGTAGCCAATGCGGAACGTATAATGAATGTAGCCCGCCGTATAGTCAAAACTTACGAAGGGGGCAACAGTGTTGTTGTGGTGCTTTCTGCCCAGGGCAACACTACAGACCGCCTACTGGAAAAAGCCCGCGAAGTAAACCCCAACGCTAACAAAAGGGAGCTTGACATGCTCCTTTGCACCGGGGAGCAGCAATCTGTAGCCCTAATGGCAATGGCCATACATTCCCTTGGACACAACGCAGTTTCGCTAAATGCCGTGCAGGTTGGCATCCACGCTACGGGCGTACACGGCAACGCCCATATCGAGAATATTGAAACAACGCGTATATTTGAGGAACTTAACCGCAATAACATAGTGTTGGTTGCGGGTTTCCAGGGTGTAAACAATGCTAACGACCTTACAACCCTTGGGCGCGGCGCGTCAGACACCACAGCCGTAGCCCTTGCTGCGGTGTTGGAAGCGCGGGTATGCGAAATTTATTCCGACGTGGACGGTATTTACACCGTAGACCCGCGGATTGTGCCCACCGCAAAAAAACTTCCGCAAATCGGCTACGATGACATGCTGGAACTTGCCTTCGCGGGGGTACAAATGCTGCATGGCCGTGCGGTGGAAATGGCAAAACGCTACAATGTGCAAATTGTTATACGTCACAGCATGACAGAAGCGGAAGGCACATGGATTAAGGAGGATGGAACCGTGGAACAACTTACAGTAAGCGGCATTGCAATAGACAGGAACGTAGCCAGGGTATCCCTAATGGGGCTGAAAGATGAACCGGGCGTAGCGTTCCAAATATTTTCCCTGGTGGCAAAAGAGCAAATTTCAGTAGACATAATTTTGCGCTCTGTGGGCCAAGATTCCACCTGTGACATTAGCTTTACCGTACAGCGGGAAGACTTGGCCGCCACAAAAAACTTGCTTTCTGTTCACCAAGAGGATATTGGCTACAAAACCATGGAAACAGACGAAAGCTTTGCAAAAATATCTGTGGTTGGCGCGGGAATGGCTACAAACCCCGGCGTTGCGGCGGCTATGTTTGAGGCGTTGTACGACTGTGGTGTAAACATTCACATGATTTCCACATCGGAAATAAAAATTGCCGTGCTTGTAGACGAACGGCAGGTGTCTAAAGCGGCTACGGCCATTCATAATAAATTTGATCACATATTTGAGGGGGAACAAGCATGAAACCATCTAGCATAAAACCATTTTCCTGTGCCATAATCGGTGCTTCCGGTATGGTTGGCGGCATGTTCGTAAAAATATTAGAGGAACGTAAACTTCCCGTGTCAAAATTGTATCTGTTCGCCTCTGCCCGTTCTGCCGGGCAAATTTTGAAGTTCAACGGCCAAGACGTAGTAATTGAAGAATTTACTCCGGAAGTGTTTGACAGGGGCATAGATTTCGCGCTTTTTGGCGTGGATGGCAAGTTTAGTAGAAAATACGCGCCGGTTGCCGCAAAAGCCGGGTGCATTGTTGTAGATAATTCTTCCGGCTGGCGTATGGCAGAGGATGTTCCCCTTATTGTACCGGAGGTAAACCGTGCCAGTTTGGCCGCCCACAAAGGCATTATCGCAAACCCAAACTGCTGCGCTGTCCCTGCCGTTGTGGCCCTAAAGCCGCTGCTGGATAAGTACGGTTTACAACGGGTGGTAATTTCCACATACCAATCCGTTTCCGGCGCGGGGGTTGACGGCATAACCGACCTGGAGCGTACGCTTCAAGGCAAAGACCCGCAGCATTTCCCGTATCAAATCGCGGGTAACATTATTCCCCACATTGACATCTTCCATGATGACGGCTACACCGGCGAAGAGAAAAAAATAATGGCGGAAATCCGCAAAATATTAAGTTGCCCTACACTTGCGCTTACGGCAACCACCGTACGTGTCCCCGTAGAGTTTGGACACAGCCTTTCCATTAATGTTACTCTTACAAATGATTTCCGGCTTGAAGACGTACAAGAATTGCTGTCAAATTCCCCGGGCATAATCCTGCAAGACCACCCGGAAAACAACCATTATCCAATGCCGCTGTACGCCGCAGGGACAGACAATGTATATGTAGGCCGCATCCGCAGAGATGACAGCTTTAAAAACAGTTTAAACATGTGGGTAGTGGCAGATAATACCCGTAAAGGTGCGGCAACAAATGCCGTGCAAATTGTTGAAACACTTCTAGTTGACTAACTTCTAAAGTTTTGGTAGAATGTCTTCTGTTCGTTAAGGTCCCTTAGCTCAGTTGGTCAGAGCAACCGGCTCATAACCGGTGGGTCCCGGGTTCAAGTCCCTGAGGGACCATAAAATTACCCCCTGATATAACATTCGAATGTTATATCAGGGGGTAATTTTTTTCTCTGGGAAATTGCGCTTTATATATTTGCAACTTGCGCGCGTTCATTTCCTAAAAATACTGCCGCCACAGTGCCCGGCCCCGTATGCGCACCAATAACAGGCCCAATTTCACCGGTAATAAATTCTGTTATGCCAAACTTTGCATTAATCGCGTCTGCCAGCCGCTTTGCTGCTTCGTGTGAATCGCTGTGGGCAATAAAAATAGCCTGGTTTGCAAGCGACATTTCAAATTCAACCATACGCCCCAAAATATGCTCAATTACTTTACCGGCACCGCGTACTTTGCTTACAGGCAGCATCTTGCCGTCTGCGGAAATTGTTATGATTGGCTTAATGTTAAGCATATTGCCTACAAAAGCCGAAGTTGCGGAAACGCGTCCGCCACGGCGTAAATGATTTAGGTCATCCGGCGCAATCCAGTGGTGCAGCCGCGGGATAAGTTCTTTAATGTATAATGCGTTTTCTTCCAATGTTTTGCCTTTATCCCGCGCTTTTGCGGCATAATAAGCCAATGCCCCCTGCCCTAAAGACGCAGACCTGGTATCTACCGTAATAACCTTGCGTCCCGGGAAGGCTTCCATCGCCTCCCGTGCAGCCATCATACTTTGGTCGTAACTTCTGCTAAGCCCGGAAGAAAGGCACATGTACAAAATATCTTTGCCGTCTTTCAAAAACGGTTCCCATACCTCCATGTATCTGTGAGCCGTAACCTGCGTTGTGGTGGCAGTCATGCCGTTACGCAAAGCATCATAAAAATCTTTAACCGGCAAGTCGCGGTAATCCAAATGATTATAATACTCCTTGCCGTCTAACATAAAAATATATGGTATTACAATAATCTCTAATTCATTGGCCAAATCTGCCGGAATATCAACGGTTGAATCTACTACAATTGTGTAACTGTTTCCCATGGGAAAACTCCTCTCCAGAATATGCGAATCAAGGTATCTTTAAATAATACTAAATGATACTACAATAGAACGCACAAAAAAATCAAGAGTTTTTTCATATTTGCTCATATAGCTGAAATAAAAAAGACGATTGGTCCAGCTTCTACAGCTGTTTCAATCGTCTTTTTATTTTTATTTCGTCTTACTTTAATTTCTTACTCGGTAAACGGTACGCTGGAATGGTGCAATAGGATTCTTACATCGCCATTGCTGTCCCTGTAAAAACCTAATGATTTTTCTACGCGAGTTACTTCGCCGTCACCGTTGGTCAAATAAACAGAGCCCATCCACAATGCGGTTTCGCCGCGTATAATGTGCTGCCCGTCATCGCCAAATCTAACAGCGGTCCACGGATTTAGAGCAAATCCGCCATCTTCGTCAATGTAGCCGCCGCCGATGAAATAAGACGCTGCCGCAGCTTCTGTAAACCTGAAAGGAACTTCTTGGGCAATAGTTGGCTTGAACAGAACATATCCGTCTACATAGCCATACAATGTATCCAATACGCTTTGGGCAATAGACGCATAGTCTTCGTCATTGGCATAGGCAGTGCTTATTGCAACTAAGCCTTCTCCCCACGCTACTTGAAGCGCGGTAATTTCTGCTACTGTAATTGGGATTATGGCAGGAGCAGTATCTTCCGGGCAGGTGGGAGCAGGTGGGCATGGCGGACATGGCGGCGGCGGGGCAGGCTGCTCGGGAACAATTAAATTTGCGGTATTTGTTTCCCTGTCCCAGCTAACTTGAAAATTAAATATTTCTGCCATTGCGGCCACAGGCAAAAATGTCCTGTTTCCCATTACAAACGGAAGGCTGTCTTCCGCAAAATCTACTTCTTCTCCGTTAACAGTAACGGTAATGCCAAAAACGAGGTTTCTTGTTACGGGGTTTGCCATTACAACAGTGCCGGTAAGTAGTACCGTTACCAACACACCAACTACAATCCCTTTTAACATTGCTACTTTCTGCTTCATGATAATTACACAACCCTTCTAGTGTTTTTTGGTCAATTCGACCTTTTTTATTATAACATAGTCAAAATACACAATACAATAACAATTTTTTATATCAAATAATCCATATTATCCGGCACAGGCCAAAATAAATTAGATTTCCGCCTCATTAAGCCAGGCATCTACACACGCATCACTTGGCATTTGAAGCCCTGCCCTTGGTGAAAGCGAAATATCAACGACTTGGGGCCCATCCGGCAAACAGTTGCGTTTAAATTGCTGAGAGAAAAACCGTCTGTAAAAAATTTTCTGCCAGTGTGAAATTTCCGGTGGGGCATATTTGCCGTCAAACGCCAATTTTGCCAAGTTAAAAATTGATTTTGGCCCGCGGCCCCAACGTAACAAATGATAGATGAAAAAATCGTGCAGCTCGTAGGGGCCAACAAGGTCTTCTGTAATTTGGGTTATTTGATCATTTTCTGCAGGCAGCAGTTCCGGGCTTACTTTGGTGGCCAGAATACTGTTAAGCACCGTTTTTAGCTCTTCGCATTGGCTGTTTTCGGCAGCATGCTCTACCAAGCAGCGGACAAGCGTCTTTGGCACACCTGCGTTTACTGCGTACATACTCATGTGGTCGCCGTTGTAGGTTGCCCAGCCCAGAGCAAGCTCAGACAGACTTCCTGTACCAATTACAAAGCCGTTTACTTGGTTTGCCAAGTCCATCAGCACATATGTGCGCATACGTGCCTGGGCATTTTCAAATACTATATCGTACACGCCCTGCGGGTGGTTTATATCTTCCAGATGCAGTGCCACAGAAGCGCGGATATCAATTTCCCGGCAGCGGATGCCCAGTGCTTTACACAGGCGAAGTGAATTACTTTTTGTGTGGGTAGTGGTACCAAAACCCGGCATTGTAACAGCTGTAATTTCCGACACAGGTTTACCAAGAAAAGCATATGCGCGGACAGTTACAAGCAGCGCAAGGCAGCTGTCCAACCCGCCGGAAATGCCAATTACCGCCGCACCGTTTGTGTGGGATATCCGCTTTGCAAGCGCGGCAGCCTGAATTGTTAGGGCTTCTTCCGCACCTTCCGCATCACGTACAAATGGTAATGGGTTTATTTTGCGGGTAAGGTTTTCACAACCGATGTCTGCCAAAAAAGTTACACACAAATGTGAAGGCTGCGCAGTACCGGAAACCGGCAATTCTTTTCGGTCGTAGGCCAGTAATTCAAGATCAATTTCAGACACGGCCCAGCCATCCCCAAAGGGCGGCGATTCTTGCAATATTTGTCCGTTTTCCGCAATTACGTTATGGCCGCCGAACACCAGATCTGTAGTGCTTTCGCCATGGCCTGCATTGGCGTACACATATCCGCACGTCTGCCGTAAAGACTGACTGCTTACCACACTTCGGCGGAAAGCCGGTTTGCCCACAAACTCATGAGTAGCTGCAAGGTTAAGGATTATTGCCGCGCCTGCCATAGCGTGGCGGGTGCCGGGCGGAATTGGGGCGAGTAAATCTGTACCGATTTCCACCGCAAATGTAAAATCGGGCATGTTTTTGCATGTAAATAGAATATCCGTACCAAAAGGGATTTCCATGCCGTGCCAATTGACGGTTTTTGTATGGCTTAAAGAGCTGAAATGTTGAGAAATACAGGATTTTGGTACAAAGCCCAGTATCTGCCCGTCTAAAATTATCGCTGCTACATTGTACAGCTTCCCGTCGTATTCCAACGGAAGCCCAACCGCCACAATAACATCCTTGCCCTTACAGAAATCTACCAGCACGGCCAAGGCTTCTTTCGCACTGTTTATCAAAGTCGGCTGCAGGAATAAATCTCCGCAGGTGCTGCCTGTTATGCATAGTTCCGGCAAGCACAATAAATGCATTTTCTGCTCTTGTGCCTTTTCTATCAGCCCGCAAATATTTTTCACGTTGTAGCTGCAATTAGCGACTTGTATTACAGGTGTTGCCGCCGCTGCGCGTACGTATTTATCAAAAATTTTTGTTTGCATAAACATGCTCCTTGCTCCCATTTTTCTATTTGCAAAAATTTTACCACAACGTGCAAAATGTTGCATGTTTTTCTTTTAGCACTTGCAATCTTCCCCCACAGATGCTAAAGTCTCGACGTAGAATTACAATAACGTATAAGATCGGAGATAGTTTTGATGGAACAAACACTTGTTGAATGTATCGAATGCGCGGAATATTTTGAGCCTTCGGAAACCATTAAATGCGTAAGTTGTTATACAGCCGCGGCACCGGTGTCGATTTTCTTGGTAATTTTTATGATGTTGGGCGGCTTAGCAATATTTTTATTTGCTTTACAACTGCTTAGCAGCGGCCTTCAAGAAGTAGCAGGCAAAAAAGCAAACAGAGTTTTAGAAATTTTGACATCCATCCCAGTGGTGGGAATGTTAGTTGGCGCGGTAATAACCATCGTTGTTCAAAGTTCTACTTTGACTACGGTAATGGTGGTAAGCTTTGTAAATGCCGCCATTTTGAATTTGAAACAGGCCGCCGCCGTTATTATGGGGGCGAATATTGGCACCACTCTTACAGGACATTTGGTCGCATTTAACATTACAAGCATATGGATTTACTGCGCGTTTATAGGGTTTGTTATTTATTTCCTTGCAAAGTCCAAAAACCTTAAAACCATCGGGCAAATTTTGTTCTCCTTTGCCATTCTGCTTCTTGGCTTGTCGCTGATGTCTGACGCAATGCGTCCGCTTCGTACCCACGAAGGTTTCCAAGACTTAATTGCAATGGTAGCAGAAAACCGCTTTTTAGGTATGTTGGTTGGCCTTGTTTTTACCGCGGTTGTGCAAAGTTCTACCGCCGTTACAGGCGTTATCGTTCTTATGACAATGGAGGACGTTATTTCTATACAGGCCGCGCTTGCACTTATTGTCGGTGCCAACGTGGGTACATGTTTTACAGCCGTATTGGCGTCTTTAAGCGGCACCACAGCCGCAAAACGCGCCGCGGCCGTGCATGTCATAATCAACTTGTTCGGCGCACTGGTCTTCCTGCTGTTTATGCCTCAATTTGAATGGGCAGTAAGCTTCATTACCCCTTCCGGCTATGCGCCGCGTATGGCGGCTAACGCCCACACAATATTCAGCGTTGTAATAGTTGCCGTGTTTCTGCCATTAATTAACCAGTTGGTCCAATTTGTTACGTTTATCATACCGGAGCGTAAAGATGTAGACGTAGAAGAAGTCCAAAAAGACACCCGTTACCTGGACTGGAAGCTGACCCGTACCCCGGCAGTTGCAATTAGCTTAGCCCAGCAAGAGCTTTTGTACATGGCAGACTTGGCAGGGCAAAACATACGCCTTTCCATTGAAGGCTTGCTGGACAAAAAGAAGAAAAAACTGAGACAAATGAAACGGCAGGAAAAACTGGTAGACAGGCTGGAAAAGGAAATTGTCCGCTATCTGGCGGCAGTATCTCAAGTATCCCTGGGCAAAGACATGTCTATCCGCCACGCAGGGCTGCTGCACGCCGCCAATGACATCGAAAGAATAAGTGACCACGCCAGAAATATTGCCCGCAGCGCGAAAAAAATAATCGACGAAGATTTGCAGTTTCCCCGGGAAGCATCCCGCGAAATTAAAGATATGTACGGTCCATTAATAGAGCTTTACGACACCGCCGTAAAATCTGTAAGAGAGAACGATCCCACCCTTGCCGCCAGGATAAAACGCCTAAAAAGCCAAATAGACTCCATGGAGCGCAGAATGCGCCTTGCCCACATTAAACGCATGGTAGAAGGCGAAATTAACGCTACAGACGGCATAGTCTTTTTGGAAATATTGTCTAACCTTGAACGTATCGGGGACCATTCCGTAAATATTTCACATCTGCCCCAAGGCAAACTATAAAACTACCCCCTGATATCAGGGGGTAGTTTTTAGAACTCGTCGCCGTGACTTCGCGCGTAGTGGAATAAAAATTGCTGGGCGATACCGGCGTATTGCCGCAACTCTTCCGGAAAGCCGTTGGGGTATAATTTTGCTGTTACGCGCTTCATCCAAACATCAAGCGGGAAGCATTCTGCCCGTCCAAAGCCAAACAGTAACACGCAGTCTGCCACTTTTGGCCCTACGCCGTGTACATCCAGCAACGCACGCCGTACCGTTTCCGTAGGCTGCCCGGAAATGCTTGCCAGATCCAACGTACCGCTTGCAACACGCCGCGCAGCATCTACTATGTACGCCGCACGATATCCGCTTCTGATAACATCAAGGTCGTTTATCGAAAGCACAGCAAGATTGTCCGCCGTAGGAAAGGCAAAACCGCCGCATGGCAACGCTTTTCCAAAGTTTTGGCACAACAGCTCTATCATTTTTTTGATACGCGGAATATTGCTGTTTTGGCTTAATATAAACGAAATAAGAATCTCCCACGCATCTTGACGCATTAATCTAAGCCCCGGTGAAAACGCCAGGGCTTTAGTCATTGTGTCATAATTTATAAATAAATCCCGCAGGCCGCCATAACTCCGCCCAAGGTCGAAATAGTTTTTCCATGTAAGTTCAAACTCTTGCAGTGTAACATCCTTTAACGTAAGGTTGCTGTCAAACAGCTCCAACTCCAACCTGCGGCCATGGGCAATACCGGTAAATTTACCGCCACCGGCGAAAACCCAGCGGAAGGCTTGTCCACAGTCCAAGGTTTGTGCAAGGTCAAAATAGTTAACTCCGCCAAGAACAATGTCATTACCTGCCTGCTGTATAGATGTGTAATCCATTAAACTGCGCACTCCTTACGGGAAATAACGCTCAATTACGTCCCAAGTCTCTTCATTTTCCCAAAATCGCCGCCAGAATGCAACGCCTGCCAAATCATGTACAACATACACTTGCATTTTCGCGGCTATCGAACGGGGACACTCCAGCCATACACGATATTGAATGGCTTCACCGTCTTCAATACTGCCAACCCTGCCGTAATAAGAGCCTATTTCCGGGTCCCACTCCCACTCTACGCCCCGCTCTTCAAAAAATTCCCGGGTAAAATCCATAGTTCTGTTAACAGAAGTTGGGGGGGCGTCCTCTAATACAACTTCCCGCCATATACGGTTGTAAAGCGGAATACCCATCAGCAATTGCTCCCGCGGTACTTCTTCCAGTATATTTTGCACACCCCGCTGCACCCAAGACAAGGACGCTACCGGCCCGCTAATTTCCGAAGTGCTGTGATGTTGGTCATATGTCATTACCATAACAAAGTCCACAGTTAGGGCAATCAAATCCCGCCGATAAAACATGGTCCAAGGCTCGGGCACTTTAACCGCAGAAGAAAGCACAACACCTCTTTCGCGCATTGGTATTGCAAGTTCCCGCAAAAATTGTATTTTATACGGCCCTTCTTCTGCACTAAGCAAATGCTCGATGTCTATATTTATACCGTCCAGGTTGTACACGTCTACATAATGAATAAGCTGATCTATTACAGTGCGGCGGGCATCACGGTTCATCAAAATAGCCCGTACGGCCGCGTTGTAACTGTCAAGAACTTTTGGCCATACATAAACACCTTGCTCGTGAGCCCAATTTACATAAGCGCGGCTTACATTTGTCCTAAGGTTTAAACTTTCCCTCTCGAAGTCGAACCATGTAGGCGAAACCACCGTAACACTACTGTGAAAAGGCGTTAGCATACGGTTTGCGTTTGCATCCTGGTTATGTGCCGTCTCCCAAATAAGGTTTATCCGCCCGCCGTCCCAGTTTGGCGGGTGTGGTGTGGTGTTGTCTATCCAGTTTGGCAAAATTCGCGGCCCGGCTGCGACATTATCCATTGTGAATATTCTATCAATGTCATCTGCGGCCATATAGCCAAGTATACCCTGCGGTGTACGAACGCGCACAAAATCTACGTCACCATATTCCGAAAAAATTATAACTTCATCATCTTGACCCAACTGTACTGCAATCGCGGCTCTGTTTTCCGCCCTGTAGCGCACAGGTGCATTATTTGTAACTACCATACCTGTGGTCTGCGGCACAAGCGCAGACGTAATAACAAGAATGTTATGCTCCGGATGATACTCAATGACTAATGGATACAAGCCCTGCACTAAATCTATAGGAAGAAACGTCTCGCCGTTTACACGCATTACCGGCGTATCCAGCGGATGAGAACGGCCATTTATATAAAAACTTGTGCGCCCCGGGACAAACTCCAGCATTTCACGCCTGGTAGATGCAAAAAAAGTATTCGCGCTTTCATCCCAAAACAGAAACGGGTCTATTGTGTCACGCAAAAAAGTACCGGATAAGTATGCATAAAAATTACCGTTACGATACTCTATTATCGGCGCATTAACATCCCGCAAATGTTGGTCATCAAACACAATTTGCGGCGTCTCGGGGTCAAGAGCCCAAAATTCGTGAAAATGTATAATATCCCTGTTTCCCCTAAGAGCATCATCAAATACATTTCGGACCCGCGGCAAAATTACAAACCATATCAATGCGGCCGCTATTGCCACTACAATTAGTGTGACAGTAAAAGACAACATCAACGTGTTTATCTGCTTTCTTCTTCTCATAAAATGAATTACCCTCCCGTCATTTCGGTTTTTACCGAAATTTGACGCTGTATACTTTATCACTACAATTTTGTTATTGCAAGTAATTATATTTTTATTGGGTTAATACTCCAAATTTCGCGGGCGTATTCACGAATGGTGCGGTCGCTGGAAAACTTGCCGGAGCAAGCCGTATTCATAACTGCCATCTTGGCCCAGCGGGTTTTATTTTTGTAAGCAATATCAATCTCTGCCTGGGCAGCTTTGTATGCCGCAAAATCTTGAAGTACATAGTATTCGTCCGGGCGTGCATTGCCGTAGCCGTTTAACATCGCGTCGTATAACTCGCGGAAAATATCGTGATTGAGATCCAATGTACCGTTAATAAGAGTTGTAAGCACATTGCGCACATCAAAGTCCATATTATAAATATCCCACGGGGCATATTTGCCGCTTAAAGTAAGCGCGTGTATTTCCTGGGCGGTCATACCAAAAATAAACATGTTTTCCCGGCCAACTTCTTCCAACATTTCAATATTCGCGCCATCTAGCGTGCCTATCGTTATGGCACCGTTAAGCATAAATTTCATATTACCCGTACCGGAAGCTTCTTTGCCCGCAGTGGAAATTTGCTCGCTGACATCGCAGGCAGGCACTAACTTTTCTGCCATACTAACCCTGTAATTTGGCAAAAACAACACTTTAATCCGTTCAGACACTATTGGGTCATTGTTCACAACTTCTGCCACAGAATTAATTAACTTTATTATTAATTTCGCCCGATGGTAACTTGCCGCTGCTTTTGCAGCAAAAATAAACGTACGCGGCTGTACGTTTAGGCCGGGGTTTAATTTTATCGAATTGTATAGGTCAATTACATGGAAAATGTTCAGCAATTGACGCTTATACTCGTGCAAACGCTTTACCTGAATGTCGAATATAGAATCCGGGTCTACACCAATACCGTATTCTCTGCGGAAGTGGTTGGCAAGCGCAACTTTATTTTGCCGTTTTACCTCCATAAATTTTTCTTGGAATGCAGAATCTGCAGCATAGTCTTTCAACTTCGTAAGACCGGCAAGGTTGGTAACCCAATTATCACCGATGGTGTCCGTTATTAAATTGGATAGGGCCGGGTTACATTTTGCCAGCCAGCGGCGGGGCGTTATCCCGTTGGTTTTATTATTAAACTTGTCCGGGTAAATCTCGTAAAAATCTTTAAGTTCAATTTTTTTTAAAATATCTGTGTGAATGGCGGCAACACCGTTTACGGAATGGCTGCCAACAATAGCCAAGTGAGCCATACGAATTTGGCCGTCTGCGCAAATTGCCATATTACGTATGCGCTCCGGGTCGTTGCCGTACCACTGTATTAAATTTGCGCAAAAACGGCGGTTTATTTCCTCTACAATCATGTAAATACGGGGCAGTAAACGGCTAAACAGCTCAATTGGCCACTTCTCCAATGCCTCTGACATAATTGTGTGGTTTGTGTAGGAACAAGCAGCGCGGGTAACTTCCCATGCAACATCCCACGGTAAATGGTACTCGTCTAATAAAACCCGCATAAGTTCTGCAATTGCAAGGCTTGGGTGGGTGTCGTTCAGCTGGAACTGTACATAATCTGCAAGCTTTGTAAAGTCGTTATTATGATGCGCGGCAAACTGTTGCAGCACACTTAAAATTGTAGCTGAAACAAAAAAATACTGCTGCCGCAAGCGCAGCTCTTTGCCCGATACATGCTCATCGGCAGGATACAATACATACGATAAATTACGTGCAAGATTTTGTTCGGCAACCGCGCGCTCATGTTCCCCCCGGTTGAATGATTTTAAATCAAAGCGGTTTACGGCTTCCGCATCCCATAAGCGCAAAGAGTTTACCAAATTTGTGTCGTACCCGATTACCGGGTAGTCGTAAGGGATTGCCATTACAGATTGATAATCCTCAAGTTTAAAGCGGTACTCCCCTGTTTCCACTTGGTAATACGCTACACGCCCCCCAAATTTAATTTCCTGCGCAAATTCTTCGTGCCTGACACCCCACGGGTCGCCATGCTGCAGCCAGTTATCCGGACGCTCTACCTGGAATCCATTCTCTATATGCTGTTCAAATATGCCGTAATGATAACGTATTCCGCAGCCATAGGCAGGGTACCCCATTGTGGTAAGGGAGTCTAAAAAACATGCCGCAAGCCGCCCAAGACCGCCATTGCCAAGGCCCGGATCCGGCTCTGTTTCTTCTGCCATATTTATGTCTATGCCCAACTCGTCCAAGGCCTCTTTTACTGTGTCTGCCAAACTCAAGTTTAACATGGCGTTGCCTAAGAAACGCCCCATCAAAAATTCCATAGACAGGTAGTAGACTACTTTTACCTTTTCTTTTTCGAAATGCTCATTGGTTGCAATCCAGTTAGCGGACACATGTTCCTTTATTGTCATCGCTAAGGCATTGTAAATTTGCGCGTTGCTTGCAGTGGCTATTGTCTTGCGGTATGCCGACTTTAAATTACCCACTATTCCATCCATGATTTGTGCTTTTGTTAATGTAGAAACTTTTGACATTCGAAAACCTCCCGGGGTTAATATGTCAATATTATAACATAGATGTTATTGTGTGGAAAGGAAGACTGTTCTTTGGTCAAAAAGGATGTATGTCATTTATTTATGGCAGTTAAGGTGAATTTTTATTCTTAGGAGTTACATGCATTGATACAATATTTACGACCTTTTGTCCGTGAATATAGTAATCTGTTGGATCAGCAAAGAAAGTTAGTGGGATATGCTTTTTCGGGCTTGACCCGTCTGCTGTTAGAAGTAAATTTAGATACATGTTGTCATTGCTACGTTTAAAAAGCATATAGTCAACCTTTGCCATTTTTGACCGTATTAATGAAGGGTCAAAATTAATAATCACCTTCTCAAATTCTACCATCCTTTTTATCTGTGGGAAGTGGTGCAGCCTACTTTCAATTTCATTAAAATATTTGCTTTTTTGAATGTCCTCTGTTGTTATAGCACCGTCTAAAATTTTCTTAAATATGTAAGCAGTACTATTTCGCCACCCTTTCTTTGCAGTTGGAATATCTATTAATTTCTGCATACCCATCAAGTGATGAAAAAATCCGGGAGAGAAATATACATAAGCCATTGTGCGTATCTCCTATAAAATAAGATACGCCCTGTTGTAAGGGCGCATCCATTAGTTTCAATAAAATGCGGTTTTTACATTTCGGGATTACCCCTAGTCGGAAAACGCTTACCGCAAACGTCTATAGAACCTCCACGGTCACTCCCCGACAGAGCAATACAGCGTGTTTAGGTGCTAACATTTCTGCTCTCACCACCGGTCAATATTAGTATATGCTATCTTTGCTACTTTAGTCAAGAAAAGTCTACATTAAAAATACCCGTTTTCTTTTTTCTATAAAAACAGCCCCACACCGAAGTATGGGGCTGTTTTGTATCTTTGCTATTTAGATATTAGCGGAAGATTACGATATTGCCTTGACGCTCAACTGTGAAACCAAAGGTTTCTGCCATAAAGCGTAGTGGCAAGTATACGTGGTTGTTAACGTTTAGAGGCTCTACTGTGCCAGCAGGACCTGACAAGAAGTTAACAGCTGTTGCAATATCAACGGTTTGTGGTGCTGCGTTGCCGATTACAACTGTTGCATTGGTGTTACCCATTTGAACAGCTACGCCAACTGTTTCGCCGTTGAAGTGCTGACCGCGAACTTCAGCAACTCTTGTTTCAGAGTTCCAAACGATTTGATCTTCTGATGCGCCAATTAGTACTGCAAATGCGCGCATAGATACCATACCTACACGGTTACGGCCTACGATGTGCCAGATTAGAGGCTCTGCTACGCCGCCAAATGGTACGCCTTCTTGTAGACGATATTCACGTACAGGTGGTACTGGTGGTTGAGGAGGTTCTGGAGGAGCCGGAGGTGCGTCGTAACCAGGTGCGCCTTCCCATCTGCCTTCGCCTGCGTTTGTTAGAGCTACATCATAGTAAGGTAGTGTGTTGAATACACCGCGAGCTAGGCTGCGAAGTTGTCCAGGAGTACCTTGACCTGCAAATGTGTGCAAGAATACTGTCATGTCATTGTTTGCGATACCTGTACCGGAAACTACAACTTGGTATTCTACGCCCGGATAAGCAATACCGGAAACATTTATGCCGGAAATTGTTAGTGTAGGCTCATCATTTGCATCAGGAGCGCGAACTACTGAGAACACAACTCTGTCGCCATCTCTTTGACCATGGCTAAAGCGCATGTTGCTGTTAGCTACAGAAAGAGTAGGAACGCCGGCTAGATTTAAGCTGCTGCTTGGTGCAGGGCCGCCATCTTCGGAAACGTATACCCAAAGTTCTGAACCGATTGTGAAAGCATTAGGGTTGATTACGTCAACTACAACGTCTTCAAGAGCTTGACGATGAACGTTGTACAATGTGCCGCCTTCAACTTCTACAACTGAACCAAATGTTGCAACAATTGGGTCTACTGCATGACCGATCGTTTGAACGCGATCTGCTTCTGCCAAGTGTGCTACGCCGGGGCCGCTGATTGTTACATCAACGTTACGGCCGTATTTCCACTCGAAGCCAGCTTCCAGGCTTAGGAAGAAACGGATTTCTAGTGCGCCAGGTCTTGCAATATCTGTAATAGATTGTGTTGGAAGATAGATTGTTGCTTGTTCTGCTGACAAACGACCTACGCCAGGAACTACAGGAAGTCTTTGGTCAAGAGCACCTAACCAACCTGCAAATGTCATCCAGTTTTGACGCTCGTAGTTGTTAGCAAAGCCAGGTGTACCGGCGTGGAAACCACGGAAGCCGTTGTTGTACCACTCGCGGTGTCTGTCGATATAGTTGTTACCGGCGCGAGCTTGAACACCTAGAATTTGGATACCGGGATGTGGATTGCCATCGTCATCCAAAAATTGGAAGTGAATTGGAGAACCGAAACCTGAAGTAAAGCCGCCAGGGATGGTTTCTTCAATTATTAGAGAACCTGTAGCAACACCGGTAAAGTGTGGTATGCCACCGTTATCACGGTTCCAAGGTACATTACGGGTTTGTGGATAGTCGATATGAAGATTTTGCATACCGCTTTGAATGTTTTCTACACTTCTAAATGTTACTGCAGCAGGTAAGCATGCGTGTCCGCCTGTTTGAACGCCTTGTGTGCAGCGGAATAGGCCAAGGTGACCTGTACGCATATAAGGAACGTTGTATACATTTGCGATAAGTGATGCTGTACCTCTTGTACCAACGTGTAGACGTTGACGATAGCCGCCACGGCCAATACCGTATCTGAAGCCGGCTGCTACAGGGTCAACTGGATCTACAGCACCAGAACCAGGAATTAATTGTCTTGGCAAATCTGTACGTGTAATTGCTTGTGTTGCAGGAACATATACACCGCCAGGAACCATAACATATTCCCATACTCTGGTTGAACCTTCTCTGTTAGGTTCAACTCTTGACGTTACACCATTTACTACCATTTCCCAAACTTCCAAACTACCGCCAACTTGAGTTGTGGCAACAGACCATCTACGGTTATTTACTTGGGTACCAACAGCACCAGCATTAGACCATAGGTTTTGCTGTGAGCCAGGAGCTATAGCTGCAGCATAACCGGCATTTACCATTGCTTGAGTTAGTAGAATTGGTTGATGAACCAGAACATTGCTATCGCCAGTACGGTTTAACACAAATGCATTAATGCCATCTACTTGATGGAAAAACCAGTCTGGTCTCAATGCCGCATCACGAAGGAAGTTCCAAATTATGGTTTGTGTTATTGTCACATCTGGACCCAATTGACCCAAATATCTAATAACTGCGTCTCTTTGTGCTGTTGATATTGCCGGGATGTTGAAAATTAAGCCTGTATGACGGTAGTATTCCCATCTGTCAGGAACTTGTGGAGCACCAGGTGTACCAGGTGTACCGGCTTGCCATTGACCCAACAATGCATTCACATGAACTTCGCCACTTGCAGGTGCATTGTAGTCAGGTACTAACCATAGGTTTCTGATTTCGAAACCGCCGACCATAGGCCTTAATGCGGTATTACGTGGAAGTTCCAACGTGATATACAATACATGAAGCCCAGCTGTACCTTGCGCACGATTAGAGCGGATAGCTGTAACTCTAGGGTTAGAAATTGAACCTATACCATGAGCACGCATTTGATGCTCTGCACCTGTGCGGCCACCTAGTACTTGCACACCTTGAATCGTAACATCGTCATAAGGTGTAAATGACCATGAGTAGAATGCAGGAGCTTCCAATCTTAAAGTAACAGTACCAGGAAGAACTTCCCAGCGTGTTTCTCTAACTCTGATTGGGTTATTGTGAAGTTGAGATGTGAAACCTCTTGCCCCACCGTTAACGTCGATGGTAACAGTACCATCTTGCCAGTTTGAAAGTGGCCAGTTACGGATATAGTCGCCAACACCTGCGCCGCCTGTTTGATCAGCAACAGAAATACGTGAGTGTTGCCAGTCAGCGTGGTCACGGGCTGTAAGGCGAAGAACGAAGTCTAGACCACCGATTGCACCTAGTACATCATTGGCATTCATGCCACCATGTAAAGCTGGGTTGTAATTAATTTGAATAATCGCACCACGGTGATCACCTGTACCGGTAATAGCAACAAGCCTTACTTCAAAAGCTTCAGGTGAAATGGTCCTTGCAGGGCTGGTTGACCTTGCATCCGGTGTAACAGAGTGTACCAAAACACGTCCGCCCGGATTTTGCGCTTGAAACGCAGCATTTGCATCTGCTGCGGACATAGCACCGGTACCAGATGCCTGAATACCTATGCTGTTGAGGAAATCATTGAAGTTTGCATGCTGAATGTCTAACACAAGCCGTAATTCGTTCATGCCTGTTATTGGGCTAGCCGCAGGACCAGCAATAAGTCCAAGGCCTCCAAACACGTGGTTTAGTGGCAAACGCACTGTGATGTCTTGAGAGTCACCACGATCTACAAAGTGACCAGTCACTCCTGCGCCGGTTAGGTTCCACCTTACAGGTGCGTCATCACCAAACACATTCATTGGTAGTGCTGATAAAATCATCACTAATGCCAATAATAATGCTACTTTCTTTTTCATTCTGTTTTTCCCGGTTTTTGAAATATTGTGTAAATTATAGCCTTACACTATTCCACTTCTTATGTTAACGAAGTGACGGAACAATTCTTTCCCCCGGCCTACTCGCTAATTTGCCAAACTGCAGCACCGCGAGCCCAAGCGACAAGTAATGTTCCATAAAAACCAGTACCTCCTTTCGAGTTTTTGGCGGTCGAATGTAGTTTACCGCCTTATATTATTTAGTATATCACCGAGGATTTTGGTGGTCAATGTAAATTTGTTAGTGTAAGAAAAGTGTAACACTCAAATGCATGAAACACCTATCCGCCACATAAGCTACATATCAACCAAACATCGGTAACCGCAGGAAAGTTTACCACGCTAATTAATGACGTTCAAGCCTTTACTTTAAGTGTAACAAATCTGTAACAAACCCCTGCGCCCGTTACGGACATCAATTTTATTGACGTAATTCTTGACATCCTACGCAAATATTATTTGAGTTAGACAAGTTTTTATGCTGTTAGTGGTGGCTTGTAATATTATTGTAACAATAGATTTTACCCCCTGATATCACATGGTGAACGTGATATCAGGGGGTCATTACGCGTATCCTATCGAATTACATAAGTTCTAGCCCTCAAATCCTTTTCATATACTGATGCAAATACTGAAAAAAAGGGGGACATGCATGGGTATTTTTCAAATAATAGCCGTTGGGATACTGGCAGCGGTAATAAGTATAACCATTAAAAAGCAAAGCCCCGAAATTGCGATTCTTATTACAATAACAGCAAGCGTACTTATTTTCCTTATGGTTTTGCCAATGTTAACGGAAGTTGTGGGAATAATCACGCACATTTGGCAGACGGCAGACGGACAAGCTGCCTATGTAGGCCTTGCGCTGCGTGTAATCGGTGTTGCGTATATGGCGGAGCTGGGCGCATCTGTGTGTAATGACGCGAGTGAAACGGCCATTGCAGCAAAAATTGACATGGCCGGGCGCGTGATTATTCTGGTTATGGCCATGCCGGTAATCATGGATATTCTGCGAATTATTACGGAGCTATTGCCATGAGCGCGGCCACAGACAGGGCCGACGAAATATTAAATGCCATCCGGCTGGATAATTACGACATTGGTGTATTGGACATACCCAACATGCCGCGTTTTGTGGATTTAGTTGGTAACGCGCTGTCCGGCAGGCTGGATTTAACGCCTGCGGGTCTGTTAAATTCCTTTGCAAGGGTTGTTTTTGCAGAATTTATTGCCAACGGGCAGCTTATCCGCCAGCTGCTTGTGGTTGCCATACTTGGAGCGTTAATAAGCGTGTTAACGGAAGCGTTTACCCATAAGTCTGCGGGAGAGACAGGGTTCTACGTGACATTTCTTATGACTGCGTCCTTGGCTGTCTCTTCTTTTTATATGGCAGTTGGGATTCTTACACGGCTAACCGGCACTGCAAGCAGCATTATGCAAGCCGCCATGCCCGTAATGCTTGGGCTGATGACCATGGGCGGTAATTTCTTGGGGGCGGCAGGGTTTAATGCACTGCTGTTTTTCGCGCTGCAATTGTTGGGATGGTTTATCACCGGTATGTTTATACCGCTGGTGTTGGCGGCAGCGGCGTTGGATATTGCAAGCAAACTTTCTGCGGACGGTGCAAAGCTGGATATGCTGGCGAATTTAACAGGCAAAACCGCCGAATGGTCTTTAAAAGGAATGCTTGCACTGTTTGCATTTTTGCTTACACTCCAGCGCGTTACCGCGCCAATTGTAAGCAATGTGGCTATCCGCACTTCCCGGAACGTCATCGGAGCAGTACCTGTTGTGGGCAATGCTTTTACGGCGGCCATTGATACAGTTGTGGGCTTTAGCCAGGCGGCGCGCAGCGGGGTATTGGTGGCATTGGTACTGGTTTTATGTGCCGCAATTGCAGGGCCTCTTGTAAAAATTGCCGCGCTGTCGTTTATCTATAAAATTGTGGCAGCGTTTTTACAGCCGGTTGCAGACAAACGGTTGGCCGCGTTAATGGACAGCATAAGTAAGCACTTAAACATTATTTTTTTTGCCGCCGCTTTTATTGGCGTCCTGTGCATATACACAGTGGTTATTTTATTGAGCTTTTAGGAAGGGGCTGCCAATATGCCTGCATTTTTTATCTACTTGCGGAATATAACATATTATTTGATGTTTGTTGCCGTAATTGGGATGCTTGCCCCGCCGGGCAAGTACAAAAAATTTGTGTCCCTGGTTATGGGGTTTATTCTGTTAAGCACAATGGCCGCGCCCTTGGCACGGTTTGGCAGTGAACTTCCGGTAACAGATTGGTTCGGCGGGCCGGTAAGCAATGAAGCCCAAAACGAAAGCCGGGAGACTGCTTACACCAACTGGCGAAACACGTATTTACGCGGCGCGTTTGAAGAGCAAATTATTGCACAGCTGGAAAATTTGCTGACACAAAGCGGATTTATTGTATATGAGGTAAGTGTTACATTTCCGGATGACTTTACCCGGTTAGACGAAGTTCGCATAACCGTTAGCCGGGATGAACCACCGCGGCGGGTACCGTTTATCCGTATTCAACCGGTACAGGTTGGCGAACCGGAGCACGCCGAAGCTTGCCCTGCTTCTACTGCGGCAAAAAATATAATTTCGCAATTCTACAATCTGCCGACAGAGCATATAAATGTAACTGTAAGGTAGGTGAACCTATGATGAAATTTCTGCGTAAACCGGCAGTAGAAAACAAAAAGCTTGTGCTGTATTTAGTGGCACTGACGGCACTTGGGGTGTTCGCCCTGTCATTGGGGCGGTTTATGCCAACACCGGCAGATGTAGTTACAGACTTTGCGGCAGAAAAACCACAGGTCATTACCTATCCGGCCTGCCATGCAGCTGCGGCTTTTGAACTTGAACGCGCCCTTGAAGTACGCCTGGAAGAATTTTTTTCAATGGTGGAAGGCGCAGGCCGGGTGCGTGTAATGATAAGCCCGTTAGCAGGACGCGAAACTGTTTTTGCCGTTGATGTAAACAAAAACGATTCTTACTCTAAAGAACAGGACGCGCAAGGGGGTACACGGGAAACGCGCCAACACCAAAGTCAAGAAAAAACGGTAATGATAACCGACAGGCAAGGCACGGACAGACCGCTTATTTTGCGGGAAATAGAACCGCAAGTTAAAGGGGTTGTAATCCTTGCCGAGGGTGGAGACAGCCCTTTTGTAAGGGATGCCCTTACAAGAGCGGCAAGAGCCGTACTTGGGCTGGAAACCCACAACATTCAAGTTTTGACAGGAAGTTTTTAACAGGGGCAAAGCCCCTTTCAAGAAAGGAGCAAATTAAATGTTTGTACTAAAACGAAACCAGGTGATTATCACCGCCCTGGTATTAATGATTGCGGTCGCGGGCTATCTTAGCTGGTCCGAAAACCGTACCGGCTCAACCATTGGGTATCAGCTGACAGAAACCGGAGAGATTGCGGCCTTAATCCCAGAGGATACCGGTTTAACCATCATACCGTGGTTTGACAGCCACAACCCGGTAATTGCTGTTTCCGGCGACGATTATTTTCAGTGGCCTCTTATAACAGATGTAGATTTACAGGACATTAACGTCACGGAAGCCGGTGAAGCTATTTTTGTAAACACAAACAGCAGTTCGTCATTTTTTGTGCAGGCCAGGTTAAACCGGGAACAATCCCGCAGCGGCGAACGGTCAATCCTTAACGATTTAATTAACAACAGTAATGTTGAAGTTGACCAGCGGGCAAAAGCCGCCGACGCTATGTTGGAAATTCAGCGGCGTATAGAGCGTGAAACCGCCGCCGAAGCTTTAATAGAAGCCAAAGGGTTTTCTGAAGCATATGTACGTATTTCTGACAATGGGGTAGATGTTATCGTAAGCAAAGACAGCCTAACCGATGCCGAACTGGCACAAATTATGGATATAATCAAACGCAAAACCGGTTTAAACGAAACACAAATTCACATTAGTCCCATGCGAAGGTAAAAGAAAACGGCGCGGTCATTTGGCCGCGCCGTTTTCTTTTACCATTTTTATATTGCCCAATGATATTCGCCGTTTTCTTTTATGCCATAAAAATCTGCGAAGGACAGGCTGAAAACCGGTCTTTTTATTTTTGAAACGTCCACTTTGTTTTTAATCAAAAATTGCCAAAAACCACAGTGAGCGATGTCGCCCTGTACAATTACGCCTACTACAGTACCATCACGCATGATAATTTTTTCGTACTTGTTTTTGCTGTTTCGTATTTCAAACACATCGCCTTCCTCTACATCCATTTTGCCAAGAGAAAGGGAAGGTATGCCAAAATAGTGTATCGTGTTTTTATTGGCAAACGTGTCATCGTAAACCGCCGGGATACCGCACATATTTTTTGCGGCAACTTCCCCTTGCTTTATTGCGTTTGGCCATACTCCGGAAAGGCCGGTTACATCGCCTGCGGCGTAGATTCCTTTTTTGTTGGTGGCAAGGTGCCGGTCTACAACAACCCCTTTGTCACAGTCTATCCCGCTGTCTGCAAGGAAGTTAACTGCCGGGCGGGTTCCTATTGCTACAATCGCCATGTCACAAGGCAGCTTTTCGCCGGATGACAGTATAATCGAAGTAACATTGTTGTCGGCATCCATATCCACCCCACTTAAACTTTGTCCAAGATGGAATGTGCAGCCTGCTTCTTCAAATTTCTTCTTGTAGACATTGGCAGTATAAGCATCCAGGTTGGCAGAAAGTATAGTGTCAGATCTTTCAACAACCACAGGTTTTTTGCCAATACCAATAAGAGCATATGCGGCATCCAGCCCTACCAGCCCCGCACCAATAATAACTATATTCTCTGCACATTTGGCACGTTCTTTTATTGCCTGGGCATCGGATAAATGACGCAAGCCAAAGGCATTTGCCGGATTTTGTGATTGAACAGGCGGCAGTTTTGTACTGTCCGCGCCTGTGGCAATCAGCAATGTGTCAAAAGGTTCCGAACCGTCTGTCATTTGAACCTGATTTCTATCCGTATCAACACCCGTAACCGTTTTACCACAAAGCCAGCGGATATTGTTTTTCATGAAAAAGTTGTCACTGACAAATGAAATTCCTTTTTCGTCCCTTTCTCCGCTAATATAATTGTGCAGCATACACCTGGAATAAACCGCATCATCCGCAGAAATTATTACAATTTCATCTGTAGGTTTTAACTGCCGGATTGTTTTGGCGGCAGATATACCCGCCGCACCGGCTCCAATAATCACATGTCTCATATGCTACACCTCTTTTATATAAATGGCATCGCCGCGGCAAACTTTTACACAGCTTGGTTCCCCGCCGTTTTCCTTGCAAAAGTCACATCTTATAACTTTTGTTTTTGTTACGGTATCGGGTTTTATTACGCCATATGGGCAACTCATAACGCACATGAAGCAGGCGGCACATTTTTCCGCGTCATATTTAACCAACCCTGTACACGGATCCTTTTCAAGGGCACCGCTCATACATGAACTAACACATTCCGGATGGTCACAATGGCGGCAAAACAGCGGCACAAACTTGTTTTTTGCGTTAAGCAAAATCAAATTGCGGGACTCATTGGCCGGGTCTGTAAGGTCCAAGTCGTATAAGCTGCCACCATTGTTCTTCCTGTGGGATTGCATACATGCAATGGCACAGTTTCTACAGCCTTTGCAATTATCCGCATCGATCATAATACGCTTCATAACAATGCCTCCCTATTCCGTTGGTAGATTTAAGGCTTTGCGTTTTTCAACAATTATGTCGTCAAGTAATACTGCGGATTCTGCGGCATCGGCGTTAATCAACACATGACCACCGGTTAATTGCTTCATGTCTTCGCATAGTACTTTAACAGCCACACCACTGCCTGTTACAAATGGCGGCAAGCCCAAGTGAAGCGGCAAGCCCAGTGCAAGAGCAAAGGCTCCGTCTGCCAATGCCTGTTCTTCCAGCCATTGCGGCGCGGATATAATTAGCGGAAGCTGAGGAATGTCAATACCAAGGGCTTCCGCCACCTCTGTGGCTACAATTTCCAAACGACCAATTGCCAAACACGGCCCAAAGTTTAGCACAGGCGGAATGCCCAAAGCTTGACACACTGCCTTTAATTTTGGCCCGGCAAGTTCTGCCGCTTCCGGAGTCATCAGGCCGCAGTTTTCGATACCGCCGGATGAACAGCCGGCTGTAAGCACAAGAATATCTTTAGCGATTAGTTCTTTTGTTAATTCCACACTTAGCACATCGTGCCCGCCCGCAACCATGTTAGAGCAGCCAACTACTGCCGCAAGCCCTTTAATTTTACCGGACGCTATTAATTCTATAAGCGGTGCCCATGTGTCGCCCAGGAAGGCTTTTAAGGAAACTTCACTTATGCCTGTAAGAGTATTGTCATTGCCATGGTCGGGCATTAAGTTCATGGGAACACTGCCGCGGCGCGCTTTATAAGAAGCAATAACCTCGTCAACTATCTCGTGAGAAATACGGTCTCGCTCATTAAAGTTAAATTGCTTCAAGTCTGCGTTTGCTTTTTTGGCAATGCTGTCCAAGCAAATTTGCTTTATTTTTAGTTCGTCACAAACGGTTTCGATACCGGGCAATGTACAGTTAAACTCCGATAATACTGCGTCAATACCACCTGTTGCCAAAACGGCTTCACTAATGTAGTTATTACCTGCGTGTCCGTCGAAAACGTTGGTGTAATGCGCCCCGCGAAGCTGTAAGTCTTGTCCTACACAAGTACAGCCAACAAGTTTGAAACCTTTCGCACCTGCGGCCTTTGCTTTTTCAACCGCTTCCGGATGAGCTAAATAATCTTGCAGATGCGCAAACATGGAATGCTGGTGGCCGGTAATCATTATGTTGATATAGTCCGGGTCAATTACGCGCAACCCTACAGGAGCCATACGAATTTCCGGCTCTCCAAGCAGAATGTCGTTGAGGAAATTTGTAAATTGCAAGCCGTAAAGTCCGGTAGAAATGCCAAGGCGCAAGCAATGCAGCAGCATGTCCACAGGGTCAGAGTTTAGGTTTGTAGATGTTTTAACTACTCCGTTGAAAACTTCCGATTTTGCACCACCCGGCAAAAGTCCAAGTTCTTCCCAGCGTTTTAGGCGTGGTGCATATGCCACCTTTTTTGTTAATTCCATTGGCTCATAGGCCGGTTTATTAAGGTCGGCCAAAATCGCGTCCGCAGCTTTAACAGCCTTATCGTACTCGTCCACGCCATCGATACCAAACAGATTACATAGCCTGTCCAAAGCTTTTAAGCCTTTCAGCTTGCCTTTGGCAAGTGCTGTGTTTTTCAAGTTCCGTGCCGTATTTTCCACAACATGAATATAGCAGCCGGAACCTGCTGAAACCGCACGTAGGAAATTGCGGACAACAATTTGGTCGGAATTGGCACCGCAAATGCCCCGCGGCGAACTTGGTGTTATGCGGCATGGGCCGTTGGCACACAGGCGGCAGCACACACCCTGCAACCCAAAACCGCATTTAACCTCTTGTGACTTAACTCTTTGGAATGCTGTCTCTACAGATAAATCCGATACAAAACACTCCATCTTTTTGTCTGCGCTTGCGCAGCCGGAACAACTAAACTTCTGTTTCATCTCCAACTCTCCTTTTCAGTTTCTTAGAACTTGCTCCATGGTTTTTAACTTCATTTCGTTCATAAGCATGTTTTGAATGCGAACAAGCTCATGGTGAACCATACATGGCAAATTCTCGCTGTTATGTTGACATTCTACATCCTCTCGCAAACATTCAAATACGAATAATCTGTCATCAATACTACTAACAACATCATACATTGTAAAAGTCCCAAGAGGTTTAGCAATGTAGTACCCGCCGTCCGGGCCGCGCTTACTTTTTACAAGCTTTGCGTCTTGCATTTTTTTTAGTATTTTGTATGCGTACTTGTGTGGGATATGCTCTATTTTGCATACATCTTCCACCTTTTTCATTTTCATGTCGGCCAGGGTACGCATAATCCGAAGGCCATAGTCACATTCTTTTGTTAGCAGCATTTCTACTGTCTCCCCCCATATTTAGTTCAATGTCATGGTATTATACTTGACCAATTTTGTCAAGTATAATGTTTCCTTCTTTAATAAATAATTGCTATATTGTTTTACCATAGATTGTTATGTATAATTGAACGTGCAAATAATTTTGTATGCAGACGCATACTACAAAGGAGTTATTATGATTTTTGGTGGCTTTGACCTGCAGTGGATGTTATTTGGGCTTCCCGCAATAATAATAGCGTTAACTTTTCATGAGTTTTCTCATGGACTTGCGGCATATCTTTTAGGAGATAAAACTGCAAAACGCGATGGCAGATTATCCTTTAATCCGATAAGGCACATAGACCCTGTAGGGTTAATAATGATGCTGCTCTTTAGATTTGGCTGGGCAAAACCGGTTATGGTTAACCCGTATAATTTAAAGAACCCCAAACAGGACATGGCAATAATCTCTGTCGCGGGGCCGCTGTCAAACTTTATTTTGGCGTTTATTACAATGATAATTTTAGTATTTTTTATTCATGCATTTGGTATGCGCGGCGGCACCGCAGTTAACAACATCGCCACTTTTCTTTCTGTGCTGGTTCAAATCAATGTGGTCTTAGGCGTATTTAACATGCTGCCAATACCTCCGCTGGACGGGTCAAAAATATTTGGTTTTATATTACCGGATCATCTTTATTTTAGATACATCGGCTTCCGCTATGGAATGTTTGTATTAATGGGGCTGGTTTTATTCGGGCTTGTAGGAATTATTATGGGGCCGTTCATAATGGCCATAATAAATGCCTTTTATAGCGCGGCATCGCAAATATATGTATTTTTTATGTAGGCTGTCTTGTTTTCAAACCACCAGACAGCCTACATAATGTACTTTTTACACCGTACCCGGCAGCAACCTGTTTTGCATTGGTGCAGGCCGTTCCGGTTTAGATGTTATATCTATTTGGGCTTTTGCCGTGCTGCTGCGGGCAAAGGCAGTCATAACTTCCAGTACATGGAACGTCAAATCTACACCGGCCCTTGGCTTCGTCTTTGCTTCAAGGGCTTTTGCCATATCCGCAAGCCCAAGGCCACGGCTGTTTTCCGGATAGTCAAATGTTAAAGGCATTTCCATAAACCTGCCTGCTTCCGGGCGGTACAGACGAACAGACCCGCCAAATGTGTTAGGATCCGGTACGGAAAGTGTGCCTTCTGTGCCATAAATTTCGATTATGGGCAGGTTGTGGGCAAATACATCGAAGGACTGGATAATTGTACCTACCGCGCCGTTTGCGTAAGACATTTGCCCCGCGATGTGGGTATCAACTTCTACTTCTACAATTTTGCCGAAGTGGGGCCGGCTTGTTATCCTGCGGGTATCAAAAGATTTTTTAGCTACGCCGCTTACAGATTCCACCGCGCCCAGCAAGTTAACAAGGGCGGTAATATAATACGGCCCCATATCCATCATTGGCCCGCCGCCAAACTGATAGTAAAACTCCGGATCCGGGTGCCAGGTTTCGTGGCCGCGGCACACCATAAACGCCGTTGCCGCCACCGGGCGGCCAATGTACCCGTCGTCAATTAACTTACGGCAGGTTTGTACTCCGGCACCAAGGAAAGTATCGGGTGCGCCGCCAAGAAGTACACCTTTTTTCTCTGCGGCTTCACGGGCTTTAATACCTTCTTCCAAGGTCGCACCAAGAGGTTTTTCTGCATAAACGTGCTTACCCGCAGCAATCGCTGCCATGTTAACGTCATAATGCTCGTATGGGCGGGTCAGGTTCAAAATTATTTCGATGCTGTCATCGGTAAACATTTCGTGCATATCTTTATATTTTTTTAAGTTATATTCTGCCGCTGCTTTTTCCGCACGTTCGTCAATAAGGTCACATACGCCGACAAGTTCTGTATTCGCGAACATTTTAGTAAGGTTTGTAAGATAGATGCCGGAGATCGCGCCGCATCCGACAATACCGATTTTTGTTTTTTTCACTTTACATACTCCTCTTTTAATACATTTTCGCGGTGTTTTCAAACCGCTCGGTTGTTAAGCCATTAGCTTTTGCAAAAGCTTTGCCTTCTGCTGCCCATAACATCCCACGGCGCATAATTTCTTGCGCGTTTGGGGAATTGTCAAAAACATCGTCATGGTGGCCAAGGGAATTATAGAATACGCGGCCAAGCCCCCACATTTTTGTCCAAGCCACAGGCATATCCACAGGTTTATTGGAAATATGGTAATAAGGTACGTCCGGGTGCGGGAAGCGTGTAGTAGCCAAAACTTCCACCGCAGGGTCTATGTGCAAATAATAATGCTCGCTGCATACAGGGAAATCGTGAAGCCCTTCTGTAATAGGGTTAGAGCAAGACGTAATGTTTACCATGTAATTGATACCGTCACCACCCGGGTGGCTTACCCATTGGCCGCCGGTGATAAACTGCCACTGAGTATCATTGCGGAAAGAGTCACACATTCCCCCATGGCAACCGGCCAAGCCTACGCCGTTGGCCACAGCTTTGGCTACATTTGCCGTATACTTTCCGTCTATGTGGCCCATTGTCCAGCAGGCTACCATTAAATCCAATTCCATTAGGGCGTCTAAATCGCCCAAGCAGTCTAAATTGTCGGAAACGGTTACTTCAAACCCTTCCTTTTCCAGAATGTTTGCAAAACGTTTCGATACCAGAATAGGCTCATGGCCGTCCCAGCCACCTTGAAAAATTAGTGCTTTTTTCATATGTTACCTCCTGATGGATATTATTTGGTTTATACTTTATCATATATTGCGGCATTGTGATAGAATTATTTCAGACAATTAGCATAATTTTGCGTACATTTAAGTGAAATGTATAAAGCTGGTATTTTACCCCCTGATATCAGGGGGTAGGAGACAAATATATGCCACATTAGCAATGTTACAAAAAAATAGATAGGAGATCAAAACACATGTCAACTTCACCATTAACCAAGCCGGAATTTTTATCCCAGCTTGAAAGCAAACTTATGGTACTGCCGGACAACGAGCGTAAAAACGCCCTGGATTATTACGATAAGTTTATCGAAAATTCCCCGGACCAAGCCGCCGCAATTGCAGGCCTTGGCGCGCCCGGCGAAGTAGCGGCAGATATTCTTGCAAGCTACGTAAAACGGGAAAGCCATGCCACACCGGTACCCAACGCGCCAGCACCCGAAAGCAGCGGCATTAGCCACACTCCCGTCGCACCTCCGCCACCCCCGCCTGTTCATGCACACGTACGCCGTTCCAACTATTGGTGGATAATCGTAATTATCGCCATATTGGCTGCCCCGGCAATTATTGGTGTTGTTGTTGGCTTAGGCGGCGGGCTATTCGGCCTGTTTGTGGGCCTGTGGTCCATAATTTTTGCTTTTGCCGTAAGCGGTGCAGCGTTTCTGGCAACCGGCATAACCAGCCTGGCTTTGTCTGTATTTATCATTTTCCGGGATACAGGGTTTGGGCTTCAAGCCGCGGGCATGGGGCTTGTGTTTATAGGCTGCGGGATCTTATTTATTAAACTTACGGTAGCAATCGCACGGTGGCTAATCTCCCTGATAAAATGGGGAATTGATAAAATAAGAGGGAGGTTTCACTATGAACGAGCAATATAATACGGCAGCATCCATAGACACTTGGGAAAGGCGGCGTTACCGCAAACCGTGGGGCAAAATAGCTGTTTTTCTAATAATAGTTGGTGCCGCCTTGTTTGCGGCAGGCTGGGCTTCCGGTGCCCGCGGGGGGCGAGTTTACTTCGAAAGCGGCCTGCGGATTGAAACTCCCCCATTTAATATTCCTGAATCATTACGTGCCGCACATATAGATTTAAGCAGTAATATTCACACAGTAACCGTTAATGCAACTTCCTGCGCCATACGTATTGTGCCAACATCCGCCGACAGGCCGCAAGTTGTCTCCTCGGAAAGCAGGGACATGGTCGTAAACGAAGTTAGCGGGCGTTTATATGTAGACACCAGAAGTGCAGACGCATGGTTTATAGGCGGCGTAAACAGGAACCGGAGAAATTGGCATATTATGAACATCGGCACCTTTGGCGTTTCATGGAACCGCTCGGGCAGCACATCATTCATGGACTTTAACTTCGATTTCGATAACTTTTCTTTAAGCAACCGGACCGGCAACACAATAACCGTTTACCTCCCGGACAGTGTACAGCAAATTGAAGCCAGAAGCACATCGGGTTCTGTCCGCCTAGAAAACATCTCGACTACACGGTTAAATTTACGCTCTACCAGCGGCAGCGTTAATGTCGATGGCGGAACCCACCGAAACACCCGCTTGCAAAGCACTTCCGGCTCTGTCCGCGGCAACGGATATTTTGCCGGGGGCATTTATGCCAGGTCCACAAGCGGAGGCGTGAATATTCAAGACTACAGCACAGCACACCGCAATACAGACAGCATACATTTACAATCCACTTCCGGCAGCGTAAGGTTTAGCACCCGCGCACCCATAAGCGACTTTAGTTATGAGTTGTCCGTTACATCCGGTTCTGTTCGGATAGACGGCTCATCTGTAAGCGGTAGGCGGGTCAGCGGCGGCACCGGAAATGTGCCAATTAATGCCAGAAGTACAAGCGGAAGCATACATCTAGATTTTTCCAGATAGACTAATGACAAAAATCTCTTGAAAAAGAGGTTTTTTTCTTTGACGTAAATCGACTTCTCGTTTATACTTTTATATAGATTTTGGGAAGTTGGGGTTTTAGTGAAAATTTTAATGACTTTGCTCGTTTTTGTTCTTATAATTATTTTTTTTGGACTGACAGTTTATAATGAAGCTATAATCGAGACACTGGCAGAGGACTCGTCTTTATCTGCCGTGGAATTTTATATTGCTCAAATACCCGAAATTCCTACGGAAGATGAGGCGACTTACGAGGAATATTTTCCTTATTTTTATATTCCGGCCCCACCAATGCCAGAGCCGCCGACTCCGCCGCCACCGCCGTACAAAATAGCCATTACATTTGACGACGGCCCGTCCAGATACACCGGCTACATTTTAGATATATTAGAAGAACACAACGCCAGGGCAACTTTTTTTGTACTTGGCAACCGCATTCATTCCCGCGCAGACATAATAATCCGCGCCGCCGAACTTGGTAACGAAATTGCAGGCCATTCATGGAACCACAGGGACTTTTCACGTCTGGTGGCAGACGCAATACGCCAGCAGATTAAAGATACCAACGCAGCAATTGAATATGTATTGGGTGAACCGCCGCCACCATTCTTCCGTCCGCCATACGGTGTTGTTACCTCTAGGGTGCGCCGCGTGGCAGAAGAGTTTGGGTACGCAATAGTTAACTGGTCTATAGACCCAAGAGACTGGCAAAACAGAGACGCGGACATAATTTACTACCATGTGATGAATCACGCGGTAGACGGTGCAATAGTGCTTTTGCACGACATTCGCCCATATACAGCAGAAGCTGTACAGCGTATTGTCCCAAGCCTTATGGAAAGAGGCTTTGAACTGGTTACAGTTTCGGAATTGCTGGAATATTTCTTTGGCGATTTAGTACCGGGCGATGTTTATACAGGGTTTGTAAGACCCCGTGAATAAGAAAGATAAACTCTTATGTTGACACTTTTTTAGAAAACAATTACAATTAATATATTATCAACCTTTGCGTGTACCTTTGGTACATGAAATTACAAGGGGGAGAGCCGATTGAAAAAAACAAGTACACATAATGCAGACGACAGAGCATTTATGGAGCAAGACGATTTTGCCGATGAAATGTCGTCCCCGATTGGGCGATTAATGAGCGATGAAAGCGACGAAGAACCTGCAGAGGAGCCGAATGCCTTTGTTAGTGGTTTTGCTCGCAGCCAGCCGGAAGAAGCACCGGCACCAATTGAACGCCGCCCAAGGCGCGAGCGTCCCGTCTCCCCAAGTTCCGACGAGGACTTTTTTGAGGCCGGTATTCGCGAGGCACGTGCCAGTAAGGACAGAGATCGTCGCAGACGCCCCAATCCGGATCCAAGACCGGCAATGCGGGCCGGTACTCCAACATCCAAAAGGATGGCATCACCCCCTCCTTCCCGCCGCCGCGAGCAAGAGTTCAACCTGCCGGATGCGCCCCCGGAAGATCAATATGATACCTTCCGTCAACGGTACAACCCGGACGAATTGATATCCACCACCCGCGGAATGCGCCCCGTACGCCGGGGGGCTGCCCAGCAGCGGGAAGAAATAGACCTTAGCGCAAGCAGAGGCTTTGCTTCACGCTTTGCAGATGACGAGGGCGAACGCACCAGTCTTGTACGCTGGGTGGCATTTGCCGGTGTAATTGTTGTTTTAGGTTTTATCATTATTTTGGCAACCGGCCGCAGCAGAGCTCTCCGTGATTACAGAGAAGTTAGGTATCAAGTTACCGGCATGGAAGCGGCGTATGCAAGATACAACAGTTTGGTATGGGAAAACGAGGCCATGGCAATTCAAATCGAGTCACTTCAAGACGATATACGTGAGCTTGAAGCCCAGCTTAGGCAGCTTACCACCCCCGATACTCCAGGGATTACAAGACCGGCCGATAACGGGGATGACAACGGTACAACCGATGCACCGCCCGCACAAGGCAACTTCCCGGCCACACATGTTGTAGAAAGCGGTCAAACCCTAAGTTCCATAGCAAGGTTATTCTACGGTCCCGCCACAGACTCCGAGGTCCAATTAAGAGCAAACCGTATTGCCGCGTACAACAACATTGCCGACCCAAGCCTTATCCGGGTAGGAGACGTATTAACAATTCCTGCACTGCCATAAAAAATATGTATATGTAGCCCCCGTTTCGGGGGCTTTTCTTTTTAACTACCAACTAATATGTGCGGCTCTGTTCGCGCTGTCCCACTCTACAGCTGCCTCAAATGCATACATAACAAAACGCAGCGGTATAAACGCGCGGTCATTCACAATTATTGCCGTTCCCATATTGTCCGGCAGCATTTCATCCACAGGAATTACCAGCGTACCCGCAGGCAGGAATATAATTGCAGAGCGTGTCGCACTGTCCCAATCTACTTCCAAACCCAGTGCTTCTGACAGGGTGCGCAACGGAATCATCATGCGGTCTGTAGCTGTATCAATAAATGGTGCGCCGACGCTTATTCGCCGGGTATCATTTAGTGTGTATTCAAGGCTGCCTACAGTAAAAATTAGTGTGTTTATAAACGTTGGTGCAATGTCATCCATTTCCGTTTCATCATATTCTTCCGCATAAGCAGCATACACAATATTATCGGTGGGCTCGTATTCCTGTGTAAGCACCTCACTATATACAGCTTCTTGCTGCTGTGGCGTATATGGTGTACGCGGTGTCCATGGAATGTACGTAATGGAAGGCGGCGGTTGCACCGTTACCGGAGGCGGAGGTATTACCGGAGGCAGATGTGGCGGCAAAGGCGGCTGAAATGGAGGAAGTGTAACCTCTGCCAATACCAATGCAGCCATAGCCGTTTGCAGTGCGGTGTAGGCAGCATCAACTTGTTCTTGGGTTGCTTCTGCGTTTGCCAATACTGCTTGTGCGGCTGTTTTGGCTGCCAGCAGATTAGCCCAGCTGCTTGCGGTATACCTGTTTGGGTTAAGCGCGAGAGATTGGGTTACTAATGCCTGTAAATCATAAAAATCAACGGAAGGCTCATAATTGCAATTGCAATTTGGATGGTCTTGGCAGCACGGCGGTTCTGCTGTATCTACCCATATAGCATAAAGGGTAATGTTTTGCCCGGGCATAATCATGTATTCACTAACCGCAAAAGATGTACCCGTACCGTCGGGGGATGTGTTCCATTCCTTTAGAACTTTGTCTTCCGGCGGAATAATTCCCTCCACATCAGCAGTTCTAAAGTAGGCACCTTCTACCGTAACCCTTCCGGCGGGGGTTGTTCCCGTTGCACCGTTAAGGTCATACGTCAAGGTAAAGCTGAAATTTGCCCGAATATGGTCAAAATACATAACACCGGATAACGGGAATACGGAACCCGAAGGCGCGTTAATAAAAATTTGGAAGCCTTCGATGGTGTTGCTTAAATCGAGGGGTGCCATTGATGCACTCCAACCGGCCCTTACAAAAGCCGAGAAAGGCACAAAATAGAAACCCGGACCGTCTACGACTACACTTGCTTCAAAACCGTTTCCGCCGTACCTAAGCTGTATCATAACAGATTCGCCGTTACCGTCTGCCCAGAAAGATATGCCGTCGTAGTCCATAAAGTTGCCCTCTATCGAGCGGATAACCCCAAGCCACGCACTGACATTAAACAAAGTGTATTCGTATCTCATGCTAAACCGGTTACCGGGTATGTTGGGAATATTTACGGAACACAAGGATACTCTTGCATAAGCATCGCTGACATCGCCCATTGTCCATGTGTGATTTAGCAGAGCTATGTTGCCAAAATAACCTTCGAAATCGTCTATCATGTAGTACGGCATTATATAAGGCTCATCAAAAATCATGTTGGACCGGCCAAGCACTTGGCCACCCGCCAAAATCTCGAAGCCCCCGGCATCCCCAACCACCGACGCAATTTCTTCATCTGCAAAAATGGCTTCGTAGTAACCTGTTTGGGTATTTAAGGCTGCTCTTTTAATAATTTCTTTGCCGCCGTGGGTATATAATCGGATATAAATATCATAAACAACATTTCTTATGCTGACAGCAACTGTTGTACCTTGCGTAATAAACGACCCGGCCACCGGGGTAACTACCCAACCTGTGGTATGTGCCGCGCCAATTGCAATGTCGCTGTCCATATCATAAAAGCCATGGCCCATTGCAAACACTGTTTGCGGACTGTTTACAAAATTGTTGATGTGCGCAGGCAGTGACGGGTAGCCGCGTGATGGCGACGTTAGGAAAGGCGTAAACCTGTAAGCATACGTATTATGCCATACCAGCATAAAGGCAAAATTACCTGCTTCGCTTAGCACGCGCAATACGTCCGCATGGTAGGTAGGCTGATGTTCGGAGGCATTGTGCGGGTGGTTGTGCGCAGGCTGGTGTCCATATTCGGTTAGTGCCGCAACTTTGCCGTTTCTTCTTGCAAAATTGCTTACAACTTGTACCGTAGTGGCAAAACCTTCGCTGGTACCCGGGAAATCCAGGTATTGGTCAAATCCAATAATGTCAACCCACTCGTTACCGGGATAACGGGCGGCAAAGACTTCTTCTGTGGGGAACGGGCCGTTTGGTGAAATTACGTACAATAAATTGTGTACGCCTCTGTAATCCCTCAAATATTCCACCGTGTAACGCCACACATTTTTAAACCCTTCCGGTGATACAAAGGCGTCGCCCCACCAAAACCAGCTTCCGTTTGTTTCATGGAAAGGCCGAAAAAGTACCGGAATATCGTCTTGCTGTAAGTCAAGGGCAAACTCGGCAACCAAGTCCAGATAATGCCTGAACAGTAAGTTTGCATCGCCGCCCGGCAGGATTCTGCTCATGGTATTTCCACCTGTTGCAGTACAAGAGTTGCGCCCGCCATAGTTGGCAGAAGAATGCCCAAACGCCGCAATGGCTTCTGCTGCGTCGGAATAAGGCCCAACATTTATCAACCGGTCATCAATAAGAAGCCCGAAATTTGGCATATGGGCAGAAAGGGTGACAATACCGCCGTTGGCGGCCCATTGCCTGGCCAAATCTGCAGAGCCAAGTCTGCGGTTTGCAGGATTGCTTGCACCTGCCGGCTCAAAGCCAAAGAAAGACAGGGTATCAAAACCCATAATTGCCGGATATTCACCGGTTACCATGGTAATGTCGTTAAAGTACAGTATGTCGTTTCGCAGTCCGTAAACCGCCACATTGGCATGGTTGCTTGTAGGCGGTCTGTTGGGGAACCTGGCCGCGGTAAACCTTTGCCCGCCGCCGCCTGCATTAATAAATGTTGGGTTTTGCATACCAACCAGCATGTAGTCAGACGCTGCAATGCCATGCATAAAGGCAAGCAGCCTTCTTGTGTTGGGCGTTGCGTTGTGGTCTACGATAGATATGGCATTTGGGTAATTTAACTGACCAACCCTGACACCCGGTAAAAGGCTTGACATTGCGCCTGCGCCGGAAGGTATGACACCTGTGTTAAACACAAAGTCGGTTACATAAACGGAAGTATCAAGAGCGGTATTGTTAAGCCAAATATCTAAGTGGAAGTAGTCCATAACTACATCACCGGAAATTTTTGGCTCGAACCAAAACACATGAGCGTAAGAGCGGAACCCGTCGGCAGGAGTATTACCAGCAGAACTTTCTACTCTATGGCCGTCAAAAATTACCCTGTGCCCGTTTGCATCAAAACCACTAAGTTCCGTATAAATATTGTGGTGTACCCCGTCCTGTATAAATATATTAAAGCTGATCATATTCCACAGTGGGTCAAGCTCCAGGTTCAAGCCATCGGGGGAAAGCACTCTTACACCGCGCCAAACATTACTTCCGCCTGCCGTAATACCGGAATCGGTAATTCTAAGCCTGTCTCCGGGGAAATCCGGTACATATGCCGTGGGGCTTCCCGCCGCGCCGTCACCGATTGGGGCAGCACTCCAGCCGGTATAGCTGCCAAAGCTAAACTCACCGGTAAAATCTGCGTGTACAAACCGCATATCGGTAATATAAACGGGCATGGCACTTATGTGGCCTTCAAACCAAATTTCCAGTTGAACGGAAGTTACAACAGCAGCAGGCGTTGCAAAGTTAAGCACGACCCCCTGTGTGCGGTAATTTGGAGGCATATCTGCATTAACCGATGTCATTAAATCTTGCACAGTCGATACAAAAACCGGTTGATTGCTTGCATCAAAAGCCGTTAGCCTAAAATTGGTGACAGAACTTCCGTCCTCGGGGTAAATAAAGTTGAAATGAAATTGGTTCCAATCCTGTAAACCCCAATTTAAACCTTCATGAGTTAATGTAAGCCCGGCTCCGGCTGTATCCAAGCCATGGCCTGTTATCATTAAGGCAATTTCATCAACATCTGTTGTATTAACAGCAGCCACAGGCGTCAGGCCCGCCACGGTAGTTGTGGCAACCCACTCATCAAAATGAGTTAAATCAACAACGCCGCCCAACTGGCCAATAGTAGGCCGGATATAATCAAATGTAAGACCGTATACAAAAAACGGATCTGCAGCTTCTGCGTTTATACTGGATGTAAATTGCAATTCTACTCTGTCAATAATTCTTCCGGATGCATCCGGCATAAAAAAGCTTACAGATCTTTTTTGATAATTCCCGCCAAGGGAACTGTTCCACCCTTGTTGACCTCCTTGTACAGAGGCAGCAGCTCCCGTTGAAATAACGCCGCCTGCCTCGTCAAAAAATGTGTAAACAACTTGCATAATGCCAAGGTTCCATGTTCTAAACATGAATGTTAAGCTAAACCTGTTCCATCTTGGGTTTATACCCAAGTCCCAATTCAAACCGGGTTCGGAAGTTAAGGTTAATGTACCCCTTGCATTGGCCGGCGGGCCAAACCCCGGGTTATTTACTCTAAGGGCAGGCTCAATAACCGGCGGGTCTGTAACTATAGGAAAAACTGTATACATAAAGTGGTCTACAGACGGGGTAATACCGGCAGCGGCAGTGGAAACCCCGCTCCAATTACCGGTTTGCGCAAGGTCTATGGTGCCGTCACTAATAAGGCTTAGGCCTGTAGAAATGGCACTTTGTTCCCCATAAACCGGCATTGACGGCACTGTACCCAAAACCAGGGCAAATGCCAGCAATAATACCAAAAATCTTGTGCCGTGCTTGCATTTCTGCATTTTATCTCCTCCTCTGTTCAATCCCCAACAATTTAGCACCCCCTGATATCAGGGGGTGCTGGGGCAATTTAAAACTTACTCGGGGTTAACTAACGTCACTTCAACCGCTTGCCCGTTCAGCGTTACCGTAAGATAAATCCGCTGCCAAGGGGTACGGGTATTAACATCGATAAAATTGACATAACCCTGGTTAGTCCAAGGCTGATTGACACGTACCAAGTCCATGGCATAGTCACCGGTTGGGAAGGCTGCGGTTACGGTCAAGTCTTGATAGGGAACAAGGGTATTTACACCGTCAAGCTGTATCCACATACGGATTAAACCTGCCGCCGCAAGTGACGCGTTGGGCCTGCTTGGGCTGCCGCCCGGGCCATTGTTGAATATATCCAAGGTCAGTACCGGCATAATATCTTCGAAAACAGCGCGGGCAACAACAGAATTGTTAGGCATTGCAATAAAGGCGTTACTGTCATACCTGTCAAAACCGGGCCAGAAATCTGCGCCTTCAAGTTCCCAATAGCTGAAACGCATACCCTGCGGGATATTTGCACGCAGAGGAACTCTTGCGCCGTATACAAATTTTCTGCCTTCGGTCAGGTCGTAAATTATTGTGCCGCCATATACAACCAGGGGATTGCCAACCGGTGTCCACTCGTTGCCGGACGCGGCTATCATACTGAACAGATTAATATAGTCGCCGTACTGGTTGTTCATAAACGCGAACTGGTTTACATGGCTCCAGCCTTCGTCCATCCAGCGTTGCGGCCCGTAAATAGATGCCAAAACCGTCATTGGCCCCCAGAAAGCATTCCAAGAATTAGCACCCCATGGATGTGATAAGTTTGGTGTACCGTCTAGCCAGCGGCCTATTACACCGTCTACCAAAACATTAGTGCCGCCGCCGGGGATGTCGCCAAATATGCGGAACCTGCCATCTGTTTCATTGTAAACAAATGTGTTGTACGCATAGGTTGTAAGATGCTCTACAGGAGTTGTGCCGGAGAACATGATGTCTACACCCAAACGCCATGGCACACGGCAAGCGTTCCAGTGTCTTGCGCCGTCGCTTGTACTTTCGTGGAATTGCTGGCCCGGAGTATATCTGCCGCCTTGTACCGGGATAATCCAAGTGTTGTTAACGTTATCCCACCGTATAAAGTCGTTGACTACGCCTGTCGGCGTCTCAAGGCCTACATAGGTGGTTATAAATTCTAATGCACCGTAAGTTACGTCAATAACACGCTGCCAGTCATTTTCCGGGTTAACCGCTTTGTAGGCTTTTAAATGCTGCATAATAAAGTCGGATGCGCGTGATAACCTTACGTTTGCTTGCTGGTTGCCGCCCACCCAGTTTCCTATTGTTAAGTGGTAGTTACCGCCGCCGTCTCTGTTTGGCGGCGCGGCATTGGCGGGGCCAACATGGCTTTGTGTGCGGTGTACGTTCATCAGCCAAATATCATTAACCATTCTGTTTGCCCATTCGGCATAACCGTAAACCGCTGTGTATGGGGTAACAGGGCACCATACGGGTACATCACCCCACTGCTCTGCGGCAAGGATAAGCGCGTACGCTATATCCATGCAGCCGTCGGTAGCATTGGAAGGGCCGCTTTCCCGCCTAAACCCGCCGATATTGGCATCGTAGTGAATTGACCATGCCATTAGATAACTGGCCCTAAAGTTGGCAGGAATATTGCCGCGGTAAGCGTTATTGTTGATATTTGCATTTGCCGCCGTAGAGCGGTGGCCATACACAATATGCTGCGGGTGTGTGGGCCAATGCCTTACAGAGCGGAACATTCCGTCAAAGAACAGCCTTGCGTTTACACGTTCTATGCCAAAATGCTCTTGCAACTGAACAGGCAGCGAGTCGAACATTATTTGCCTGATAGTTGTGGTTCTGCCATTAAATTCGAAAGGAATATCTTCCGAACCTGCCATTTGTACAAGCATCATCATGCCGTAACCCATAGATTCCGACACCGTAACCCTGCGTGATGTTGCCGTACTGGCACTGCCGCCTGTTCCGTGGTCCAGGAACATCAGCATACGGAAGATTTCCGGCGTGTGAAGTGTAGCCGGGTCTACAATAAACTGGCCATGTACCGTTGTAAGGAATTCTTCTGCAGGGTGGCCCGTTATGGCACCGGCCCATGGGCGTCCTTCTACAATAGTAGCAAACGCGCGAAGAACATCCTCATTCATTTGCTCTTGTGTAAACCCTGTAGGCCTGAATAGTTCCACAACCCTGCCGGTGTCAAGCCCCGCCTGCGGAAACGGTCTGCTTTCCGTTGCCTGCGGCAATATAGGGTGTTGAATTACTGCTACTGTAAAGTACAGCGTATGCACGTCGTAAGTTATTGTAAGAACAAGTTCCGGGTTTGCTTCACGGTTGTAAAAGCCGGTAACCATATCTGTAGTTACAGGCACACGTCTGTAAGTGCCGTCGCTGTAAGTCACAACAACGTATAACCCGGTTACATCAAGGGCATCGCCAACAAAGTAAGTTGTCCTTGCACCGTCATATTCCAATACAACAGATTCAACAACCGGGGTTGTCCGTAAAGTAGCCAAAAATTCTTCTACTATCCTGTCAATCAGCCATTGCTCTACAAGCGGGCTGTCAACGATAACCCGCAGGTTTGCAAGAGCTCTTGTGTATGCGGCAAAATCATCAACGTCCTCCGCTGTTAAATCGCCATAATTTTCGGCCAGGTAGTACAACTGAGTTCTGTCGGTGTCCGGCAACGGACGGGGGCCGTTCCATACGGTTACGTAATCCACATACATATGGTGAGTTTCACCGCTGTAGAAAAGCGGCGAATTTAACACGGCGTTGGGGCCTCCGCCCCCGGGAAGGGCCCAAAGTGCAGATTCCATTGATAATTTCATGTAATTGGGGTTCCTGTTTACGGCTAAACCCACTTGCGGCGGCAATTCGGACAGTCTGCCCACTTCAATGCCGTTAACAAAGAAGATATAGTCATCCGGCGACCACTCTACGGCAAATGTGTGGAACGCGCCGTCATAAATACTAACATCGGCGATGTGCCTGGAATCGCGCCATCTGGATGTACCCGGATGGTTGTATCCTCTTGCTGCCGAAGCTGTGCTGGACCACCACAATGCCCAGTTAAAGCGGCAGTTATTGTGGCCGTTAATCGACTCTACAATGTCAATTTCCTGGCCCCTTACAGAGTATGTGCCGGTGTAGGCAAAATATCTGCTCATTAGCCAGAACGCACCCCACGCACCGTGTACGGCAGTTGGGTCCGGGAAGCTGATACGGGCTTCGTAGAAGCCAAAGGCATTTTCCCAATACACTGCTTCCCAGTCTTGTGACATTGTGCGTACGCCGCCGGCTCTCATTGTGTTGCGCCTTGCACGGGCATGTTGGTTCGCATTCCACCAGCCTGCGTTTTGCTGCCATTCCGGTGCGCGTGTCTCAAAACCGTCCGGGGATATTTCTATGCCAAGTACAAGCAAGTCTCTTTCTTCATCTATCCAAGCCATGGCCGGGTCCCAATAAGACATGTCTTGACGCCACAAGTAAGGTGTCGCTCTTGCAAAACCGGAAGCAGGAGTGCCGTCGCTGTATTCACGGTGTGCGGTTATCATACCGGGCCTGTTTGGGTCTGTGTCTATCGGGTTAGAAAAATCATCGTGGAAAATAACGCCTGCAACTTCAATTTCAGGGCCTGTCGCCTCGAATGTGATAAAAATGTGCAGGTTGTCGCCCCTGTGCTCGCTGGTAATGTTTGTTACCCGCTCTGTGGGCAGCCCCACTATATCTTCGTGGGTAATATTGTTTGCCGCAAAACTTGGGGGCATACTTGCAGGGATATTTTGCCACCATCTCATATCTTCGATGTCAATGGGAAGGCCTAACTCTAACGGAGTCCAGTATACGCCGTGCCATTCCGGGTTTGGCTCTAAAATCCATTCCAGGGTATACACCGTATCAGGCAAGAAGTAACGCTCTATCGGCGGATACCAAACTAAAGTGTGGTCGTAGCCGTAGTTGTGGCCGGGAAGCGGTGTGCCGCCGATTGCGCGGGCATTACCCTGCGTAAGTGCCCATCTGTACAAGCTTGCAGGGAAATGTCCTGCTACCGGGCTTGGGATTGGCCTTACTCTGAACTCATGTAAAGGAGCAGGCTGATACAGTGCGTTTACAAGCAGCACATGAACTGTTTGGCCATATGCGGTAATGTAGAGGTTAATATACTGCCATGAACCACCATCCTTGTTAACATCCAACAGATTGAAATAATCCAGCCAGCCTGTACCTGCTTGCCATACACGGCCTACTCTAATAAATTCCTCTGCACAATTACCGTCTTGGTCGGTGGCCACAATTGTATCTGCCGCCGCTAGGTATACGGGAGCGTTTACACCGTCAAGCTGTGTCCACATACGTATTATACCTGCGGCTGCAAGGCCTTCATTTGGCCTGCTTGGGCTGCCGCCCGGGCCATTGTTAAAAATATCAAAACTTAATTCCGGGCCTGTTTCAAGTAAATTAACATTTGGCCTTGGCCCGTTCCATACGGCTACATAGTCGATGATCATTTCGCCGTAAAGGTCACGTGGGAAGTTGAAGTTACTGCCCACCGCGTTTAACGCCCATAAAGCAGTTTCTACGGAAAGTTTTATATAACTTGGGTTTTCTGTTACCTGGTGCGCCCTTGCGCGGTTTCCGGCGGCACCGGTCATTTGACGCATCCTGCAAAGGCTGGCAAATTCATAGCCATTTACAAAAAACCTGTAATTTGTAGGCGACCATTCCACAGAAAAAGTATGGTAATTGCCGTCGTAGATGTTTTGCCAATTACCGGCCAACGGGCCGGGAGCAACGCTGGTAACAGCCTGAGAAACACTTTGTACACTTCCGCCTTCTACATATCCGCCCCAGTGGATGGCAGCGTTAAAGCGTTGGTTTTGATGGTTGTTGATAGACTCGAAAACATCTATTTCTGTTCCGGACCTGCCGGTACTGCCAGGCCTTGCGGCTTCAAAAGTCAAGTTGCGGTTCATAAGCCAGAATGCACCCCATGTACCTTGCTTGTTGTGCTGATACTCAACAGGGAACCTGATACGGGCTTCGTAGTAACCAAAAGCATGTTCAAATGTTGCTTCAAGCCAGCAAGAGGTTAAAGTACGCACAGCCCCGGCCCGAACAAAATTGTTAGAAGCGCGCGTCATTTGGGCAGGTGTAAGAGGCGGCCAGTAGTTCCACCACCCAGGCATATGCTCGAAGAACATTTCAGGAGGTGCCAGTTCATAAGCCAGTACCATTTGGTTATTCCTGATAAAGGACATTTCATCTGTCCAGATAGACATATTTTGACGGAACAAGTTATTTGGGGCCCTGTCGAAATATCCTGTAAGGCCGAATTCATTTTCCGGACCGGAGAAATTTTCAAATAACAGAAGACGTGCTTCTTCTAATTCGGGGCCGGTAGGCGCGAAAGTAACGGAAACATGAAAATTGTCCCCGACAAACCACGCGTTACTGTCTACAACGCCTTCTGTCGGCAGCCCAACCACTTGGTCAAGTGTGGCACCAATTACATAAAAGCTGGCGGGCACGTCGTCGCCAAATACTGCCGCCCACATATTTGGGGTTGGGAAACGGTCATGCCAATCCGGTACCCAAACTGCCGTTGCGGGTTCCATAATAATTGTCACCGTATAGCTTGTGTCAGGTAAAAAGTAGCGGGTTATCGTCGGATACCATTCTAGTGTCAAGTAGTAACCAAAGCTGTGTTCAACAATAGCCGGATCTGTTCCGCCGGGGCGCATAGCCCACCTGTACAAGCTGGTTGGGAAATGGCCCGCCACCGGTGCAGCAATAGGTCTTACGCCAAATTCAAGGTGCGCAAACGGATTCTCTCCTCTGAAAACAGCCGTAAATGTTGTGTTTTCCCGCAAATCAAAACCTACCGGATCAACTGTGCCGTCTACACCTGCAACTGTCCAGCCTATAAAACTGTAGCCCGGCAATGCTTCCGGATACGGGACGCTATTGGCCGGAATCACCCAGCCGTCACGTACACGGACAGGGTTGCTCCATGGGGTTAACGGTATTTCAACGCCGCCGTTACCGGCTGCAAAGGTTGCATAGTGGAACAGTATGTTGAACCTTGCCGTAAACGCCAAGTCCTCTTGCACGTTTCCATGCACTGCAGGATCGTGCGGATACCAGCCCGCGAAGTAGAAACCGCGTCTTGCTTCCGCAGTCGGAATTGCTTCCGCAGGAATTGGCCTGCCATGGGGTACTTCCACGGTTGTTGTAACAGGCGCATATACGCCCACCGCTCCGTTTCCTACGGTAAATGTTACTGTCCGGTTGGGAACAGGTTCAAACAAATCAACATTCGGTCTTGGCCCATTCCATACGGCAACGTAGTCCACAAGCATTTCGCCGCCATGTGTAGCAATCCATTCCCGTAATACAGGGTCAAAAACAGCCAGCCCCGGGGAATTTGGGTTGCCGTCTTCATCCCTCGACCATGAGCCTATACCTGCCCAGCATGCAGCTTCAACAGACAGTTTTAGATAGTTTGGGTTCTGTGATATGTCACCTACGCCAACAATGCCGGTTTCCCCGGTTTGTATAACCCTATGTGCAGAATCCCGGTTGTATCTGGCAAACTCAACACCGTTTACAAAGTAGATATATTCGTTGGGGTTCCATTCAAGCGAAAAGATATGGAATTCGCCGTCAAACACGTTAAAACCTAAATCAAATTTGTTTTGCGCGCCGTACCAGCTATAGTTTTGGTTAGATGTACGCCTAAAATGTAAAGCAGCGTACACTTCGCTGTTAAACGGATAGTGGAACGATTCGATAATATCTATTTCTGTACCCCTTCTGGCACTTTCTTGGGGATTGGCACCTACAACCCAGTTAGGGGTCATAAGCCAAAATGCACCCCACATATTATTAACAGCCGGAAACTTAATGCGTGCCTCGTAGTATCCAAAGGCATTTTCAAAATGAATATTACCCCCTGTTGCGCTTTGGGTGCGTACTCCGCCCGCTCTTATAAAGTTATCCCTTTGGTGCTGGGTTCTGTTGGCAGGTGCAAGTTCGGTGTCTCTTTCAAAACTTAGCACAAGTAATGTGTCGTCGCCACGGGTTTCGATATTTGACATTTCGTTGCGCCATGCAGACATATCTTGACGCCACCATTGCGGCGCACGGGAAAAATATGTGCTTATGTTGCCTATTCCGGGGCCGCCGGTAAAGTCGTCAAATAATATAAGTTCCGCGTCTTGAATTACGGACCCGGTGGCTTCATACTCAACGGTAATTCTAAGGCTGCCATTATCTCCGAACTCGGAAGTAATATTTCTGACACCTTCGGTAGGAAGTCCGTCAAAGTTTAAATGAGTTATGTTATGGGCTTCAAAACTGCGGGCGAAAGTTGCACCAAAATTATTGCCCCAACGATTGTTTGGTTCCAACACAATTGTTACAGTGTATTCAGTGTCGGGAAGGAAAGTATAGTCTACGTGCGGATACCAGATAAGGGTTTGGTCAAAACCATTATTGTGAGCATTTCCGGCACCGTTATTTCTAAACGGGAACCGGTACAAGCTGGTGTTGAAATGACCTGCCACCGGTGTCCGTATGGTTCTGACCTCGCCAAATATACCATCCCATGGCTGTGGCCCCGGTCCGGGATCTATTTCGCCGCCTACGGCAACCAGCGATACTTCACGTATAAAAATATCGTGTACTTGCTCGCCTATAAAACCGGTACGGCCGCCAAATAAAAACCTGACAGTACCGCTTTCGGTTGTTTGAAGTACCGGTATGGCAGGAGTAAAAGTTTGCCATTCTTCGGTTAAGTTAATTGTAGGCCGCAGCCACCATGGGGCGCGGTTTATCATTTCTACAACGACAGGACGCGGCTGACTGGATCTTGCGGTAATTCTTAGTTCATACTCTACACCGGCATGCAAGATAATATCTTGACTAAGCTGGATTTCCCATTCCTGGTTACCTACATTAATAATATTAAGTCTTTGTGAACCGGCGTCCGGGCCTTCGGTTATAAGTGCAGCCGCGCCAACAACACCCCCTGCAAAACCTTGCCAACTCCATCCGTTACCCGATTCGGTAACCAACCTTGAAAAATCGCCGTTGGCAAGCAAATTTTGCCCCTGGTTTGCCGGGTTTGCCTGATTTCCTGCTGCAGGCTGATAGGCGTAATACTCGTAAACGTAGTATTCACCGCCTTCTTCCGGTTCGGCTGCATAAGTGGGGTGGTCATACCCTTCATCGGACGGAATCTGATAAAAGTACTCATAGCCATCATCTGTGGCTGCTTCCGCATGAAGCGAAATTGGCGGCACAGTACCCAATACCAGGGCAAATGCCAAAAATAATACCATTAACTTCGCACTGCGCTTGCATTTTTGCATCTTGCTTCCTCCTTAGTTTTGTGTTGCGATTACAACTATGGGGGGCTTTTTCATCCCGGTTTTAACCGTCAACACCAACAAAAATTATGGGATTGCTTGCACAAACATTGTATATCATGCGTAAATATTCTTGTCAACAATAAAATTTTCTGTAACTATATGCTTTATGTACAAAAAAAATAAGGACAGGAACAATCCCATCCGTATTTAAAGTTTCGTGTGTATTTCGCTTAAAATTCATACTTTTCCGGCGTAGAAGCATACATCTCCATAAATTCGTCACCGGTCAGAGTTTCTTTTGTAAACAGAAACTCTGCGATTTCTCGCATTTTCTCTCTGTTGCCCTCCAGCAATGTTACAGCCTTATGGTAACATCCATCTAAAATTTTCCGGACTTCTTCATCCAAATCTGCACCGGTGCGCTCGGATACATTCATTACAGAGCGGCCATCCAAGTAGCGGTTTTGTATACTTTCCAGCCCCATCATACCAAATTTTTCGCTCATACCGTACATACTTACCATGGAACGCGCCATACGGGTGGCTTTTTCAATGTCGTTGGACGCGCCTGTGGTTTGGGTATTAAATTCCACTACCTCGGCGGCACGGCCTGCTAAAAGCACAACTATCTCGGAAAGCAGCTCATCCTTAGTTTGGGTAAACCGCTCTTCGTCCGGGGCAGCAAGAACATACCCCAAAGAGCCCTTGGTACGCGGTATAATTGTAATTTTTTCCACGGGCTTCCTTTCTTCCTGAACAGCGCGCGCCAATGCGTGTCCAACTTCGTGGTAGGCCACTATGCGTTTTTCCTTTTCTGTCATGATGCGGTCTTTTTTCTCTTTACCCGCAATTACAACTTCTACTGCCTCCAATAAATCTTCCTGGTGTACTTTATTACGCTTCATACGCACGGCGTGTAAGGCGGCTTCGTTTATCATATTGGCCAAATCTGCCCCTGAACCGCCCGGCGTTATTTTTGCGATACGCATCAGGTCTACATCCGGGCTCATTTTTACCTTTTTGGCATGTAGTTTTAGTATTTTCTCGCGGCCTTTAAGGTCGGGAAGCTCTACATTTATGCGACGGTCGAAACGTCCGGGGCGAAGAAGGGCTTTATCCAAAGTTTCCGGGCGGTTTGTCGCGCCCAATATTACAACGCCTTTGGAAGACTCAAAGCCGTCCATTTCCGCAAGCAACTGGTTAAGAGTCTGCTCGCGCTCGTCATTGGAATTCATCTGATTGTCGCGGCTTTTACCTATCGCATCAATTTCATCAATAAAAATAATACACGGTGAATTGGCGGCCGCCTGTTTAAACAAATCACGCACACGGGACGCGCCAACACCCACAAACATTTCAACAAAATCTGAGCCGGATAACGAAAAGAACGCGACTTTTGCCTCCCCGGCAACAGCCTTTGCAAGCAAGGTTTTACCTGTACCCGGCGGCCCAACAAGCAGCGCGCCTTTTGGCTGTATCGCGCCAATTGCCGTATATTTATCGGGGTTGTGCAAGAAATCTACAATTTCCATCATGCTTTCCTTTGCTTCCTCCTGGCCTTCGAAGTCTGCAAAGGTAACGCCCGTTTTCTTTTCCATATAAACCTTGGCGTTACTTTGCCCAAAGGACATAAAACCGCCTTTGCCGCCACCCATCATACCGCCCATAAAACGGCGCATGATAAACATCAACACCAATATAAACACCAGTATCATGCCAAAATTAAGCACCATGTTTAGTATCCAGTTGTGGTTAACAATAACAGATGTAAACTCTACTTCATGGTACTCCAGCCTGGCAATTAGCTCTGGGTCGGGCATACGGCCCGTATAAACCGTCCTTGCCTGAACAGCCCGCTGTTCCCGCAATTGAGCGTTCGTGCCTGCAATTGCATTAAAGAGATTGTTACCCTGTGCGGGTTCTTCATGCTCTTGTATGACAATTTCGGCTTCATATTGCGCCGCGCCCTCTTCCGTAAGTGTAACCCTAAGCCTGTCCGATCTAACTTCTACCCGCTCTACTCTTCCGGACTCCAGATACTGTATAAATTGGTTGTAGTCTATTTCGCGTGTATTGTCTCTGCCCATATTGCCAATAAGCATGTAGCCAAGCAGTAATATGGAAATAATCAACACAACAGTCATTATGCCGCCGGAAGGGCGGCCCGGCGGCGGATTATTTTTGTCGTTTCTGTTTCTATTATCGTTCAATGATTTTTCACCTTTTTCTACTGCGCGGCTATTGCATGGAAACTATCCTTTAACGCGCTATACAGGCATTTATATATTGGATAACGTTCATCGTACAGCGCAGCGGTTTCTTCGCATGGGGAGTAAATCTCGTTGATGGCAATAAGCTTGCCGCAAGCCTCTTCCACATTAGCAAACGCACCCGCGCCAACCATAGCCAATATAGCCGCACCAAAGGCAGGGCCTTCGCCCGCTTCTATTTTTTCTACTTTTAACCGTAAAATGTCCGCAGTCATCTGGCACCAAAGCGGGCTTTTGGCACCGCCGCCAATTATGCGGGCAGTATTTACGTTGGCCCCAAGCTCACGTACGCGCACCAAAATATCACGTAAGCTGAAAGTTACGCCTTCCATAACCGCCTGGGTCATATCTGCCCGGGTGGTAGTGGTGTTCATGCCAACAAACGCGCCGCGGGCAAATGGGTCGTTGTGAGGTGTACGCTCGCCGGAAAGATACGGTAAGAAATATACAGGGTTTTCCCCTATCTTATTGATATTTTTCTGCTCTGCTTGATAATCCTCTGTATGCAGAATTTCCTCTACCCACCATTTGTTAGAACCTGCGGCAGACAATGTAACGCCCATAAAATGATACTTACCCGTAGAATGGCAAAATGCGTGTATTGCAGCGGGGCTTTTGTCTACGGCAAAATTATCTGCCGCTACAAACAGCACACCGGACGTGCCAAGGGAAACCGAACACATACCCTCGGATACAATGCCGGAACCTATTGCGCCAACCGCTTGGTCGCCGCCGCCAATTACCACTTTAGCAGTTGCGGGCAAGCCGGTTGCTTTTGCGGCTTCCGCTGTTACGGTACCGACTGCTTCATATGAGTGGTAAAGTTTTGCAAGCTGCTCCCGCTTTACGCCTATAATTTCCAACATTTTGTCGGACCAGTCTTGTTTTTTCACGTCCAGCAAAAGCATACCGGAAGCATCGGAATAGTCTGTAGCAAACACACCGGATAATTTGTATGCGATGTAGTCTTTTGGCAGCATAATCTTTTTAATTTTTGCAAAAATTTCGGGTTCATGTTCTTTTACCCATAATATTTTGGGGGCTGTAAAGCCGGTTAGTGCCACATTGGCGGCGTTTTCCAACAAAATTTCGCGGCCAATTGTGTTGTTTAAATAATCGCATTGCGCTTGTGTGCGCTGGTCATTCCATAGTATTGCCCTGCGAAGAACTTTATCATCCTCGTCCAGTGCCACAAGACCGTGCATTTGACCGCTAAAGCTTACTGCGGCAATGTCACCGGGCAAACCGTCACATAATTCTTGAAGCCCGTCTACAGTCTGGTTCCACCAGTCTTCCGGGTCTTGCTCGCTTCTGCCGTCGTCGTACATGTAAAGCGGGTAGTCGCGGCTTGCGATACGCAGTACTTTGCCGTTTTCGTCTATTGCCAAAAGTTTTACCGCAGATGTTCCAATGTCTATTCCAATTGTCAGCATGAAAATTCCACCTTCTATAAAATAATATCTACGTGTGAAAGTATAAACAATAATTGTCAAAATTGCAATTACGGCTTTTTTCGTGCTAAAACAAAAAAAATAATATGTATTTAAAGCCCAATTTGCATCCCATGAATTTCCATGTGTGTAATTTGCTGAAAAAAAGGTTGACTTTAATTTTTGATACTGTTAGTATATGCTTAACGAATTAACAAAGAAAGGAGATGCATTATGAGATTCCCACGTTTAGTTGACACTTTTTCACTTATTGTTGAGATCTTTCAAGTGATTATTGATTGGGCATCAGAGCCCAGGTAGTAAAAACAATGTCACAAGATACCCCCTGATATCAGGGGGTATCTTGTGTAAACCGCTTACCTTTTCACCAAGTACATAACCGGATAATATTTACCGTCCTTGATAGTTATTATGTCCCGCCGGGCGGCTTCATATACATAGGCCATTGTTATAAAGTTAAGGGGCAAATTATAAGCGTGGTTATCCGCAAACGGGATCCGTTTTGGGTAATTCACTTTGTTTGCTTTGCATACCGCCGCAAGCTCATCAAGGCAGGCGTTGCTAAAGCCGTCGCCAAGTTCCCGCTCGATATCGAAGAAAGTGCGTTCGCCTTCTTTAGTGATGTACGGTACGGCGGGAACTTTCGCGTCGTTTTCTTCTTTAATAAGCCCGTGCCGCTCCATGTCGGGCAGAAGTTCCGCCTGGAAAGCATTGACGGTGTTTGTGCGCACGGCTTCAATTATCTGTACTCTTTCCGGCGAGTCTACACTGTATTTCATTTGCGCCCATTGGATAGGCCCAAGAGCAGAGTTCCATTCGCAGGCAGATTCAAGATAATCATTTATGTTTTGTACGCCCGAGCGACCGCTGACACTATACTTTCCGAGTTCGCCGTTAAAGCTGTGGCCGTGTGGGTAGCGGCTGCCAATGGCCTCCCATTTGCCATAGTTAGGGCGGTCCGGCAAATCATTGTTATCCGGCGGATATTTCCCCGTAATTGCCTTTACCAGCCGCCAAGATACGCTTAAACGCAAAGACAGTGCGGCGCAAAGATATTTTTGCGTGGGGTTAAAAGCAGAAAACCCTTCTATTTTGTCATACTGCTTAATTCCCTGCAAAATTATTTGGTTCACACGGTCAAAGGTTTCCTTTGCAAACAGCTTTGCCGCTTCCAGGGCGTTCAGCTTATCTTCCAAAGAACTGATGAAAAAGTCTGTGGCAACTTTTTGCCCTTCCCGCTTCATTAACTGCGCATCAACCAGATTGTTTACGCTTTCTTCTACAAATGCCATTGGTGTGCCCAATGCCCGGGATATTTCCGCAACTGTAAGAGGGTTTTCGTAAGCCACAATTAATACATTTTGGTCTAAAGAGTTTTTTACGCAAGAGAATGGCTCGCCTTTTTGCCCCATTCTCCCATTCATGCCCAGCGTTAAAATTTGTGGGCTGTAGCTGTTTTCGGAATAATTGTCCATGTTTTGTATCCCTTCTTTTATCTTTTTACGGCCGGTATCCAGCCTGCTAAGAACTGTGCCTTTTGGAATGGAAAGCTCTGCTGCAATCTGCTCTACTTTTTGGTTTTTCATGTAGTACCGCACCATAACCTCCCGGTAGGTATGGGAAAGGAAGGCCAGCTCCCGCCTGACGGCCTCTGCTTCCTGGGAACGTTCCAGCCCGCCAAAATCCGCTTCGCTTGGCACTTCGAAAGGCAAATCCCCAAAATATGTTGTGGAAAGCTTGTACTTCCCGCGTAAATACATGAAAAACCGGTTGCGCAAAACAGACAGCAAGTACGCCCTTGGGTTTTGAATTTTCGCGCCCTTGCGCAACGCTTGCAGGGTGTGCAGGTATGTTTCCTGCACCAGCTCTTCTGCCAGCTTTTCGTCACGGGCCTGGGTTAAAGCTGTTTTGTACAGCATGTCCATGTGTTGTGTAAAGTCGTTAAAATCATCCAAGGGGTTCACTCTCCTGTTCACTTGTATTGTCGCGCGAGACATATATATAGTTGCAGATAAAGAGGGATTGATTCGATGAATACATATGGTAATTTTAGGAATTAGTTAAAATCGCAACCCGCCCACCCATGTAGGGCTGCAGTGCCTTTGGAATATTAATACTGCCGTCAGCGTTCTGATGATTCTCCAGCAGCGGGATAAGAATGCGCGGCGACGCAATGCCCGTATTATTCAACGTATAGGCGTACTGCATTTCGCCGTTCTTGTCCCGGTAGCGTATCCCCAGCCGCCGGGCCTGAAAGTCCCCAAGGGTTGAACATGAATGGGTTTCGCAATAGGCACCGCGGCTTGGCATCCAGGTTTCTAATTCGTGTTTTCTGGTTTGCCCAATGCCAATTTCCCCGGTGCAGGCAAGGCAGACACGGTACGGCAGTTCCAGGGCCTGCAAAATGGCTTCCGCGTTTGTAAGCAGTTCGTAGTGCAACGCCTCGGCTTTGGCATCGTCTGCTTCGCACAACACAACCTGCTCTACTTTGTGAAATTGATGAACGCGGTACAACCCCCGGGTGTCGCGGCCATAGGTACCCGCTTCCCGCCTGTAACAAGTAGAAATGCCCGCGTATTTTATTGGGAACTGCTGCATCTGCAATATTTCGTCCTGGTGGAAGCTTACCAGCGGCACTTCCGATGTACCGGCCAGAAACAGGTCGTCGTCCGGCATTTCGTAGGCCTGGTCACGGCCAATTGGGAAATAACCGCTCCCTTCCATTGCCCTCTCTTTTACAAGGTGGGGCACAGACATGGGTGTAAACCCACGAGAAGTCAAAAAGTCTAAAACAAAGCGGTTAACGGCCATTTCCAAAAATACCCCGTCGTTTTTTAAGTAATACGAACGGCTTCCCGCCACTTTGGCGGCCCGCTGAGTGTCCAACATATCATGGAACTCGCACAGTTCTACATGGTCCCGTGGTGTAAAGTCAAACTCACGCACTTGCCCTATCCGCCGCAGTTCTACGTTGTCTTCTTCCCCCTTGCCAATGGGTACTTCCGGGGCAGGTACAGACGGCACCCGCAGCATAAGGCTGTCAAACTCTATGCGAAGACTGCGGGCGTTGTCTTCATGGGCCGACAGTTCGGTTTTAAGCAGACGCGCTTGCTCGGCAATGTTTTCTTTTTCTGCCGCGTCTTTGCAGGTGGGGATTAGTTTTGACAAACGGTTGCGCTCTGCCCGCAGAGCGTCGGTTTTTGTTGTGCTTTCCCGCAACAGGGTGTCTAGGGCCAGAATGCGGTCGATGTCAACAGGCATTCCTTTATTAATTGCGGCCTGCTTGATAATTTCCGGGTTTTGCCTGATGAAGTTGATGCTTAACATAGTTGTATGCTCCTTTTATTTTTATTTGGTATAAAAAAATCTCCCGTCCGCGAAGGGACGAGAGATACAATGCTCCCGTGGTGCCACCCAACTTTCCGTGCAGTAGTAATTTACCACTACACGGCTTTTTGACGCTGTAACCGGCGTACCGGGCTGATTCATCACCAGCTTCCTCCAGAGCGGAAAGGTCATTACCCCAGTCCCGGTTTCCACCAACCACCGGGTCTCTGCGCGCGAAACTTCAAGTTTTTTTCGCGCTTAAAGGCTGTAAAGACTGTTCTCTTTCAACGGAATGTATTTAATTTTTCGTTTTTTCATTTCTTTCTTCCACTGCTTTTTCTCGCGGCGGCGGATTTTACGGTACAACAGCAAAAATGAAATTACAGAAAAGCTAAAGCTTAACACGTCTCGGATTTTTTCTTTCTGCACCTCGCTAAGCGTCAAGTAAAATTTGTCTTTTGCGGGGTCAAAATTAAGTTCCCAGTTCATAAGATACTTGTAATGTGCGGAGTTTTTAAACGCGAAAATACTTTCCGAACCCGCCAGTACTTCCACGGCAGTCACAACTTTGCCGATAATGGGAACGCGCTTTGCCTTTACCGAGTCTTGGATAATGCCTTGCATTTTATCCTGCTTTAAAAACGTTAGCAATTGCTGCTCTTGCTCTGAGCCTTCCACCATGTTGCAGTATTCCGAAAATTTCATTGCCACCACCTATTTGGCTTTTTTCTTGCAGCAGCAGAACTTGCAGCATATTACCAGCAAAGCTATTATGGTAAGGGCTATGCATACAACTTTTGCAATTTTCTTTTTTTGCTGGTCACTGGGGCTAAAGCCGAAACTACCGGACTCATGGTCAAAGGTAAATTCGAAATTCGCAAGGGTAGAGTAATACTTGGACTCTTTAAACTCAGCAATGCTTTCGGATTCCGACAGTACTACAATCGCCGTCATAAGTTTACCAAGAAAGGGAATGGATTTCATCTTGGCGGAAACTTTTTTAAGTTCTGCCATATGGTCCTGCTTCATAAATTCCAAAAACTGCTGCTCTTGTTCGGTGCCTTCCACCATGTCACAATATTCCGAAAATTTCATTAGCCTGCCTCCTAAAATTTTTCCATACTATACCATGTAACCCCATTTACTGTCTACATTTTTTTTATTTTTGACAAAGCCGCGCCAATTCTTCCTCTGCAATTTTTTTGTCCAGCCGCTGAAATAGTATTTCCACTTCCGGTATTTTAAATCCGGCAGAGATATTTTTCACACCCCAACCGGTATGAATATCCAACCAGTTGATTACTTTCGCCGACGAAAACGGCAGGAACGGCTCCAGCAAAACCGATAAATTTGCAATCATTTGAACGCAGGTAAAAATAGTGCTGCGGCAGCTTGCTGTCTCTGTTTCCCTGGTTATCCAAGGCTGCATGGTGTCAAAGTATTTGTTACCTGCGCGCACATACTCAAAGGCCGTATCAATGGCCTCCTTTAGGCTGCCGTTTTCAATCAAAAGGCCAACGGTTTTGTACAACTCCGGCAGTTTTTTGCCAATTTCCAAATCCATTTCACCTTCGGGCACAGCCCCGTCCAAATATTTGTGTACAAAGGCCAGCGTACGGTTGACAAAATTACCCCAGGCCCCAAGCAGTTCGCCGTTGTGGCTGTTAACAAATTCCCGCCAGGTAAAGTCTGTGTCACGCTTTTCCGGCCCGTTTGCCAATATAAAATATCGGATAGAATCCGGGTGATACCTGTCTACAATGTCCTTAATCCATATTGCCCAATTTTGGCTTGTGGAAATTTTTCGCCCCTCCAGTGTCAGATATTCGCTGGAAATAATATCGTCGGGGAACTTCCACTTGCCCCCGTGGGCCAGCATTAGGGATGGTAAAATTATTGTGTGAAAAGGAATGTTGTCCTTACCGTGTACATAGTAGTGACGACTGTTTTCGCCCCACAAACCGTTAAAGGGCTCTTCGCGCTGCTGCGCCACGGCTTTGCCCATGGACAAATAGCCCAACACATTTTCTGCCCAAATATAAATCCGCTTGTCATCATAGCCGCACTTTGGCACATAAATGCCCCAGTCCAAACCCCGGGTTATGGCCCTGTCCCGCAGCCCTTCATTAATGTAACGGCGGGAGAACGCAGCGGCGTTTTTCCGCCAGTGGGGGCGGCTGTTTATGAAACCCGTCAGTTCCTTTTCCAGCTTAGAGATGGCAATAAACAAATGCTTGGTAAGGAGAAAATCCGGTACACTGCCACATACGGAACACCGGGGCTGTACCAAGTTTTCCGGGGCTAAAACCTGCCCGCAGGCATCGCATTGGTCGCCCCGGGCATCGCCGGCACACTCCGGGCATTTGCCAATTACGAAGCGGTCTGCAAGGGCAACCGCGCAGGTTTTGCAAAAGGCCTGTGGTGCTTCTTTTTCGTAAATGTATTCCCCTTCGTACATTTTTTTGTGAAATTCCTGCACAAATTCGATGTGTTCTTGGGAAGATGTCTTGCCGTACAGGTCGTAGCTGAAGCCCAGCTTGTTGAAACATTCGCAGAACTCCGCGTGGTAGTAATCGCTTATTTCTTGTGGGGATTTATTTTCCTGCTTGGCACGTATGGCAACCGGTGTGCCGTAGCAGTCGCTACCGGAAACGAAGTATACGTCGTCGCCCTTTGCGCGATAATAACGGGCAATAGGGTCTGCGGGCAAAAGCCCCGCAAGGTGGCCTATATGCAAAGATCCGTTTGCATATGGCCACGCGCTTGCAATTAAAATTTTCATGTGTGATTATCTCCTTTTATTTTTATGTTGCGGTATATAAAGCGCGCTTGCGCGCGCGTTTCGTAAAGAGCAATTTCCTAGAGCATAAAAAAGCCCTCCTCTCTGAAAACATAACTTTCCACTGTTTTCAGGGACGAGAGCATACTTGTAATACTTTCGCGGTACCACCCTAAATTCGCCTGTACCTTGCGGCTACAAGCCTCAACTGCTACGGGCGCAAAATGCCGATAGCGTCGCGCTGTAACGGGCGCACCCGTCGCAGCCTAGGGCGGTTTTGCTTTCGCAAATGCCTTCGGTGCGCGGCTCCAAGACCATGTTCGGCGGTTACATAGCTTCTCCCATTCTCAGCCCGTGAGTTAAAAATTAACACACGCAAGGGTTCTCTGTAAAAGTGTAACGGCTTACTCTTCTTTTCACTGCCTTTGTTATTCGGTTGTTATGGGTATTGTAATCGTATTTGTTGGAGAAATCAATAAAACTTTACGTCTTTAAAGTTTTTTGCTTGTTTTTCAACATAAGCAAGGCCTTACCGGCCCGTGTTTCCCTTGTGGCCTGCTGTTTCGCGCCACCAACCCAGTCGCAGTATCCACGCTTATAGCCATCTGTAAGGCTGTTAAAAAATTCCATGGCCTCCGCTTCATTTGCTAAAACAGCCAGCAACTCTTCCGGTACAATAACAATGCCTTTGCTTTTTTCCATGTCAAGTCCTCTTTCTATATCACATTTTTTATGACCCCATACGCCCTTATCAATTCCTCCTGGGATATTTGGCAATTGGCCGGGCTTGTAGACGGCAAGTAAACCGGCGTGTAGCCATACTTTTTTTCGCAGTGCTTTTTAAATAGATCTGTAGCCTTCTTCCCCGTTGTAAACACGGCCTTGATACCCACTGTTTCAAAAAGCTGCGTAAAATCGTTAACAACCGCGTCTTTTATGCTGCTGTCGTCGGCACCGTCTATTTTGCAAGAGGCCAAAACATCCCAAAGTGCAATACCGTTGGCGTGTAAAAGGTTAACTTTTTCTTCAATTGTAGCCGGAGCTTGCACACCCAAAACCGCTGCGATTGTCTTCCAAAACCTGTTTTGCGGGTGGGAATAATAAAACCCTACTTCCCGGGATTTGGGCGACGGCATGGTGCCAAGTATTAATATTTTAGAATTTTTGTCATACACCGGGGGTATGGTGTGGGTTATAGGCGCGTCCACATTAATTTTCCTCTAAGCCCTGCACAAAATTATAAACCTTTTCTGTCCAGTCGAATAGCCCAAGGTTATTTTGCGGCAGGAAGTATATTCTGTCTGCCATTTCCGGCGGCAGCAACCCTTTAAACCGGCTTTTATACTGCTGTGGGATTACGCATGCGTACAGGCAGCCCGCCAAAGTAAGCTCATCTTTAATTTTGGCCGGGTGATAACCGTCAAATACATAGCCGGGATGCTTTACGATATTTTCATACTTAAAATAAAAGCGCGCACCCGGGGCAAGACTGTTCTCCAAAGCTTCTTCAAAAATGTGAAAATTATCCGGGTCTATGCCAATGCTGCGCTCCATTACCAGCCTGTCACCGGCAGAGCAATTGCCCCACGCAAACATAATGTAGTCGAAAAAATCGGCAGGGTCGCCACAGGCATTTCGTTTATCCCCTACTAATTCCCGGGAGGTTTTGCCAAAGGCTTTTACCGCGGACAGCAGTTTTCCGCCGGAAAATATGCTTATGGCACTTTCCACCGATGCAGTATGGCAGACGAACTTTGTTAAACAGCCTTTTTGCTTGCAGGCTGTACATTCTGTAATTTTTTCGGGCAAAGATACGGCGGCAAACTCTTGCGGGTGGGCAATTGCGTAATTGATTGCCGTAAGAATTTTATTATCTTCACACACAATTTCCGTTTCCCGCCCGTGCTGTTTTTCGTAATCATTAAATGCAAGCAGCTTTTTAAGTTCCCAGCCGGATATGTTGGGATAGTCGGACAGGGCGAAATAATACACCCCGTTATAAATAATCGTGTAACCGTGGTCGGCTATGTTTACTTGCATGGCGCGCACCTCCTGTGTGTAAGGATTATAACACATAAAACGAGTACAAAAAAATTCAACCGGTAAGAAAATCCGACCAGTTGAATTTTGAGAATGCCTGTTATTTAGCAACACATAACCCCGTCAATCACCATATCCGGGTCAATAAAGGCTTTATTATTGCTTTTGTAATCTATGCTTATGATACTGCCATCAATTGAAAATGTTATAAACATATCTTCAACCATAAGCGTGCTGGCGAAAATCATCCTCATGTGGAACATTTCACCCTGCCATGCCCCGGCGATAAAAACAGGAGTGTGTACTTCTCCATAATGCTGCGTTAAAGCAGTGTACGGGTCTGCATAGGTTTCCGATTCTGTCCATTGGCCAAAGCCTATTTTACACACGCACGATTTTTCATTTTCGAAAAGTGTCACTTCATATTTGTTAAAATCAAAGGATATGTGGGTAATTTTCAGCGGATTTGGCTGAAGGGAATACTTTTTGCCGTTTATAGTATTTGCGCTTTCACTATGCACATCCCCTTTTGGCATTTCAAAAGATACGGATATTTCCGCAGGAGGTCCGGCATCATACCACGGCAACACCGTATCCCACACTGTATCCAATACACCGTAAGCATCCAGCAGCACAACTACCATGTCTTCCTTGGGAAGCACTACGCAGTATTGGTTGCCGCCGCCTATTGCCGCGTAAGAGTCTTCCGGCCTTTGCCGCCAAAACAGGTAGCCATAGCCATATTCTCCGTTGTCATACAGGCGTGACCCCGCCCGCTTAACCCATTCCGGGCTTAAAAGCTGCTTACCGGCCCACATGCCGTTGTTCAACAAAAACATGCCTATTTTAGCAAGGTCACGGGCTGATAAATACAGCCCGAACCATGCGTTAATTATGCCGTTTCTTTCAATTTCCCACATGTAATTTTCTATGCCAAGGGGCGCAAACAGCCGCTCGTGTACATACTTGTCAAACCGGACCCCGGACGCCCTCTCCACTATTTGCGAAAGAACATTTACGCCATCGGTATTGTAGGAAAACTCTACCCCGAGCTTGTTGGGTACGGGGGTCAACAGAAATTCCTTAATTACGTCACCGGTCCCCAACCCTTCAAAATCCCAGTCAGCCTTATGCCCGCTTGTCATCGTCAGCAGGTTTTCTATTGTCATAAGGCTTAAATTCGCGTCTATCGGGGTTTTAGCAATGTCGGGGAAATAACCGGCTACTTTATCGTTTACGCTTATTAAACCTTCGTCCACGGCAAAGCCTACCGCTATGGCCACAATGCTTTTTGTCACAGATGCCATAAGATGGTACCTGTCGCTACTGAATGGTGTCCTGTAAAATTCGCATACTACCTTGTTCTGGTGCATCATAACCATGGCGTTGGCAGGAAGAGTGCCGTCTTTAAACATATCAAGCAGCTTGCTGATGCTCAAGGATTTACACCATCTCTTTCACCGGCCACAGTTCGATGTAGCCGCGCCAGCCTGCGGGGGCAAATTGCATTCTTGGGGCAAGCTCCGGCGCATATTGGTAGCCGTAAACTTCCGGGTTAAATTTATGGATTCTATCCATACACGCGCCAACGGCTTCTTCATATGCTTCGTCTACGTATGGCTCACCTTGGAACACCATAACCTTACACGGTGCAAGGTCGATAACGTCGAAGCCTTCGGGTATTTCACCTGCGTAGTCCGCAGGTACTTCTACGGCGTGAGCGTAAACTCCTGTCCCTGCCGGGCGCATATTTTCCGGCAGCCACGCGCCAACAGGCTCGTACAACGCTTCCTTAATGCCGCTTAAAACATTCCATGGGTGTGTCGGCACTTCATTTTCGCAGCCAAACTCCTCGTCATATGTGTAGTAATCTGTTGCGTTTTTACTCCTGCGCAAAATTAGTTTGCGGGCCGGGCGGTCCATTATTTGCACGAAAATTACTGCAGTTTTTTCTGCCATTGTCAATTCCTCCATTTTGTTTTTTTGTCGGTCAAGATAGCGGTATGGAATACGCCAACCATCAGGGTTTGGATGCTTCGCGTATTTTTTCGGCGTTATTCCAAAAGCGTTTACAAACGCCCGTGTAAAGCCTTCGTGGCTGTCGAACACAAAATCCAAAGCTACGTCAAAGACTTTGGGCTTGCCCGCCTTCCGCAAAGCATGTGCAGACATAACCAGCCGTTGCTGCCGGATATATTCAAACGGGGACAGGCCTGTTTCCTCTTTGAATATCCGCGCCGCATGGTACTGGGAATATCCCACGGCTTTTGCCAAATCACCGGATGTAATCGGCTCTTGCAAATTTGCCGCGATGTACGCCTTCATTTGCGCAGCAACTGTGTTCATTTTAGACATCACCAGCCTTTAGGTAATTATCTTGCCTATATTTCTATTCTACAAAAGATAAGGAAAATTTTCTTGACTTAAACTGCTTTGATGTGGTGCGGCCTGGAGTATGGCCGCTCAAGCAAACGCCAGTCTCTTGGCGGTACCAGCCGGATCCATCTCTCGTGAATACCGTCACTCTTCATCTCGTGATAATGAGAATTACTTGCTTCCTGAACATATGTGAAAAACCATGCCGTATCATCCATGTTGTCCGGCCAGCGTATCATATTTTCAAGCAAATCCGACGGGGATTCCGGCAGCCGTCCAAGGGCGCGGTTTACAAGAGCCGCAACTTCCGCACGGGTAATTAATTGATCCGGCCTAAAAGTGCCGTCACCAAAACCGTTTACCCAGCCTTGCAAGTATGCGACGTTAATAGCATCTCTTGCCCAGTGGCCTTCAATATCCGTAAACGCGTTACCGCCTGTAACCCGATAATGCCCCAGTCCAAGGTAATTAACTACCATAACTGCAAATTCCGCACGTGTGGCGGCTTGGTTGGGGTAGAAATTAACGCCCACCGGCACGTTTATAAACAATCTGCCATTTTCCATTGTCGAAACTGCGTTATTAAACCATTTATCCAAGTTGACATCTCCAAAAGAATTTGCTTGGGACCAAATAATTGCGCGGTAATCATCCGAAATTAAACGGAAGAATATTGTTGCCACTTCCGCGCGGGTAATGTTGGCGTTTGGACGGATTGTGCCGTCTTCCGCATAACCGATCATGTACGCAAAGTGAACCGGCGCAACAGGTATAGGGTTAACCGGCACAAGTTCCGGCAGTTCATTACCTTGCTCGGTACCGATCTGCCCCCCGGCACCGGGGATACGAACCGGATAACGCGGTGTCCATGGGATATAAATATTACTTACAGGCAGCAAACGCCCGGGAACCGGAGGAGGAAGCGGAGGCGGTAAATCAACCGGTAATTCTTCGGTTGACGGATCCTCTGTTGGCGGACCCTCTTGCCACGGAACCCATTGAGCATATAGATCAACATCGTGATTGGGCATGTAGAAGCCGTCCGGGTAAAGCCACCTGATACTCTCCGGCCCTTGCCACAACCAGTAGTCAAAATCGTGTCTGTCACGGGCCAAATCGCCGTGATGTCTAATGTCTACCCATTCACCGGCATAGAAATATTCTGTCTCTGGTACATTTCCATAGTCATGCAAATCGCTGTGGTAGGAGACGCGAAACCTATCAAGGCGTACTTCCGGGGGCGTAAAAATATTCCTTACGGTAACAGACCTAGCCGATGGGCCAGAGTATGCCGGAAACACAAAACCTACCGGCAGTTCGTTTTCATCTTCATCAAGGAACTTGGTTATGAAGTTACCTGCCCAAGGCTCTGTACCGGGCAATTCCGTCAGTATATATGCCATAAAGCCCGCATCAAACTTGTGGTATCCTGTAGGCACCGTAAGGGCTGCCGGGGCAACATTACTAAACAAAACATCCCACAATCCGGTTGCCTCAGCTCCGTTAATTGGTATAAACACGCCTTCCGGGTCCGGGTCGCCATTATAATCTGTGGCCCTGAAGCCAACCGCATTGTATTTTATGCCATCGATATATTCAAACTCCACGACAAATAAATTATCATCTTTGTTTTTTGCCAATAAACGCGCCGTAAACACGGTCTTATTATTAACACCGTCCCATTTCAAGTAATCGCCCGCCAATTCCTTACCAATGGCCAGGTTGCCATATTTCATATCAAACACATTTACAATTGCTGTATCTACTACGTCAAACCGCTCCATCATAAATTGTGTATTGATAATCTGCCCTTTTTGCATTCCTTCCGGCATCCCGTCAGGAAAAACCTCAATAATATGGTAATTTTCACGGAACTGGCCGCCATACGTAGTTGTTGTATTACTAAACGCCCATATCGGAAAGTGCAGCAACCGTACAGATTCATTTACGCTAAAAGGAATTTGAGCAGTAATTGTGTCTGCTACGTCCGGGTGGTGCCAGTTATTTCCCAGATAAGCGCAAAAACTTTCGAATGTGTCAATAATGGGGACACCGCCTTTATCAAGGTTTATAAAACCAATTACACGATAATTTGCCCAATCTTCGTCGATAATATAGTCATCGCTAAAACCGGTGTCAGGAACAGCAAACACCAAATATTTATGCAGACCATTCAAATCAAGGGTATCTGTTCTTATGCGGAAGTTAAATTCTGTATTTCCATCTACGTTCCAGTGGGCGGGATGGCCTGCCAGTTCTTTACGAACATCTACCGTACCGTACTTTGGCCAAAAGCGGTTTTGTATTTCAACAAGCAGGTTTTGGTTAAAAGCCAATAGGTTTCTTTCGTTATGCTGGCCGTCCAGCATTGGATAGTTGTTGGCAGGATATTGTACTCCCCAATACCATTCCGGGTCGTTAAACCATTCTCTGTGGTCTTCAGGGTCTGCAAAAAATATTTCGTCAACAATCTCCCATCTGCCACCCTCTATTGTTAATGCGCCTGTTGTGTCGTCCACGTATGTTATTCCTACCCACTCCGCAATACTCTGCCTGTCAAAGCCGCTGCTCCAAATGCTCTGCCATAGGGCTGTATCCTTACACGGTAAACAATCGGCTGCAGCGCAAACACCGTACCCGCCATTTGGGCATGTGCTTTCCGGTGCCATAAATGTGCCCGTACGGCGTACTTCAAACACGCGGTAACTAAGCCCGGACCATAGGTTGGATAAGCGAACGGTATTTGCGGCAGTAATAGGAATTTCAAGGATAGGATACCGGCCGCTTTTCCACATCCAATCATAATCCCCGGAAAGTCCTTGGTCATGGTTACCCACACACCAGTGGGAATTTTGGAATAACGGCAATTCCCAAAAATCGTGATTACTATCGTTTTCAACTATTCGTTTGGGGTCAAACATCAGCCAATTTTTGTTTTCGTTATCCCATATGCGCACATAAAAGACTGTGTTAGTATTAATGCCCCAGTTAAAAGCAAACCCCATTACTTTTTTATAAAGTTCCAAAAAGCCTATGCCATGTTCAAAATTATTAATTAGAACAAGTTCCCTGGGGTTGGCATCCGCAAAAGTGAATTTATAGTTGTAGCCAATATATACACCATCCAGCCTATGATCTATAGTAACCAAAAGTCTGGCAAGTTCGCTGTTTCTTGCACCAAAAAATGAATCGATTTGTTCTTCGGCAAAATAAAGTATAGGAACCGTTATATACCCATCCCCATAATCAGTCAAATGAATCTCGTAAACAGGCAAATTGCTCAAAACCGTCTTCCGACTAACACACAGGTCAAGTTCAGATACAATGCGCCTGCCCAGGCTGTCTGTAATTGTACCCGGGGCTTGTAATATACTAAAATAAAGGAACTCGAAGTTTTTATTACCGTAAGCATCCGGTGGCAGCTCTGCAAATGACGCATAATGCGGAACAAGCTCACCATCTACGGTCAGGTAGCCATACAACATCATAAGGAAAGCAGTATCGCGGCCATATCCCCAATCATATTCCTTGCCTTCTATGCTAAATTCTTTGGCAAGGTACAAAGTAGCATTGCCCACTTCTGCATACTCAAGGCCAAGCTGAACCCAAACCGTAATGTCCGCCCCATGAACCAACGTAGGGACACCATCGCTCCACTCCCATTGAAAAACAGTATGGGCGTCGTTTGGGTCCGGGCTTCTTGGGAACCTGTGTATCCCCATAGAAATTTTATCACCGGGGATTTCGTTGCCTATTTGATTCATGCCGCCGGGGTTGTTTAGCCTAAACTCATACACAAAGTCTCTATACTGGCCATCACCGATAGGCACATCTATTATCGTAAATTTGTAATGATATATGCCGCACCCTTCGCTAACCGGCTTCTGCGGGTCGCATAAATTTTCTGTTATACCGCATGTAACATGTTTTTGCCATTCCAAAAACCACCAAAATGTTTGTCCGTCTAAACCGATTATAGTTGCGGTTTTATTCCAGCCTCTTGATTCATTGTACGCCTGTGTGGCGTTTCTATCAAAAGGATAGTTTTCGGCAGTAATTAATTTGCCGTTAGGGCTTTTACTAATATCCTCGCGGTAGGAAAGGGATCTGCTGTTGCCGGGGAATATGATAGATGTCCGGATATCCTTATCATAAATTGTTGCAGAAACCAAGCCGCCTTTACCTCCCCCGTTGTTCCAACTGCCTGCGGTAAAGAAAAACCTGTTTTCAAAGACTTCTACGTCGGTAAAATAGAAATCGTTGTCAAGTGACGGGTCAAATGTCATTCTTACTTTAGACCCACTGGTTTCGTAAGGAGATAAACGCCAATTTACCCCGGGCTCTCTTTCCGACAGCCAAAGTACATAGGTAAGTGCCAAAGGATAGCTTGCGTTTAAAAAATAATTTTGATGAACAGTAAACTGAATATACGGCCCCAAGACATCGCCGTCATCAGTTTCATATTCGTAAATAGCTACCGGAGGGGTTATGGTATACCCATTCTCTATTTCGCCACCAACACCCCAGCCATAAAACCATTCATACACATCAAAATCGTTAAGGTAAGCGGTTATTGTAACCGATTCGTCCCCACCCATTAAGTTGTTATTATGCCCATAAGCATAAAACCCTTTGGCCCATAAGTAAATTGTTACCGCCGCAGAGCCTGTAAAATTATCATACTCATCCCTATGATAAATAACTGTTTTATCTATCCAAACCTCACCGCTTTTAAGGTCGGAAAATTGAATTTGCTGCGCCGCAACCTCCGGGCCTACAGCAATAGAGAACATCTCCGGGATTACTTTCTGCGGCACACCTTCCCCTAAAAATACAATGGTATCAAAAACGGCTTCATAAGATGAATGCTCTTCATACCCGTAACGTATGCAAGTACACTCTTCAACGGCAAGGCCACAATCTTCACATAAAGCCTCCAAGAGTTCGTCTGCATCATTATCAATAAACTCATCAATAGGATCATCATCCACAACGCTTTCGATGTCATTGTCTACAACATCGTAATCATCGGCGTCTGCCTGTGTAACCACTGTAAACTGGCCGAAAACGAGAATCAAAGCCAACAAAATGGCAACTGTCTTTTTCATAAGTACCTCCTACGGCATAAACACGCATTATTAGAAGCGTGTTGTTTCATAAATATATTCAGGGCTATAAATGCCAAGTATTAATATTATTGTCACATGTTCCCATGAAAATGTCAAATTACAATAATATAAAGCGCGTTTCGTAAAGAGAAATCTCCTACAGCATAAAAAACGCTACTTAACAAACATTTAGTATGAAATGTTTGAAAGTAGCCTGATAGAGACACAAATATTGTTATTCACCTGCTATTTTTCGAATATCAGCATATAGCTTACCGCTAATATAAATGCCATTTTGTACTAGGGTGTCCATTAAAGGAGTAACTCTCTCTACAAGCCCACGCTCTTTACCCTTAGCAAGCAACCCCAAGGTACCGGTAACCGTAAGACCAAGAAATTTTGCATGATTCTTCGCCACTTGGTCGTCAATAACACACAAATCTGCTTCTAATTCGCTTGCTAATATCATAGTTTCTATTTCGCCTTTGTGCAGCGACGTTCTAAAGTATCGCTTGGCTTCTGTGTTCGATATTTGTTCAATCGAAAAATTCGAAAAAGACAGAAGTAAATCCCTGGAAATAACGTCTTCACCATCAACGCTAACTTCCTCATAGACTGCATAGGGGATATAAACCTTATCATACATTTTTTCCAATAAATCCAGCCTGTTAATAATGTTTAACGAAATAATAGGGGTAGAATTGACCACCACACTACGCATTGGCAATGTCCTCCAGCAGTTCATCCTCGGAACTGTAACTAAAAATTGAGATGTTGTACTTAGAGAGGTGCTTAATAAATTCAGCCTTGGTCATTTCCGCAAGCTCACTGCATTGGCCCAGTGATAATTTTTTGTCACAATAGTAAATTATTGCCAGTGCGCGTTTCATCTCCAGCCCTATTTTTTCGACAGGCTCCCTTAGGGACAAAGCTATGCTTTCGGGTATGGTTATTTGAGTTATTGATCCCATTTGTGCAACTCCTTTGCAAATAAAAAAAGGCTACATTAACAAACATTTGATAAAAAATATCAGCTAAAGTAACCTTTTCGCAACGGAAGGTAAGGGATTCGAACCCTTGCGGGGTTGCCCCCAAACGGTTTTCAAGACCGCCGCGTTATGACCACTTCGCTAACCTTCCACATTTACGCGCACCAAATGCGCTAAGCAATTGTATACCTTAAATTACAGTCTGTCAATAACTCGGAAACAAAAAAAACGCATACAAAGCACCACATACAAAACCGCCACAACTTATTTAAAGCCATGGCGGTTTTTTGTATATAAGTTCTTCAAATGCTAATTTTACCCCCTGATATAAAATTCCTATTTTGATAAAACCCATCATATTTTCATATGTACATAAGGCATTTTGTATAATTTATGGCTGTAACCGCCGCAAGCTTTCTTCGTGTATTATGCCATTAGAAACAGGGTGCGTCAAGTTAATCGTGACAAAACCCCCACCCCTGTTCTATAATCTATTTGAACGAAATTCGAAAGGGGTTTACAAGATGATAAAAGTATTATCCGTTTTCGGCACACGTGCAGAAGCAACAAAAATGGTTCCGTTGGTACTTGAAATGGCCAAGCATCCTAAAATAGATTCTAAATTATGTGTAACAGCGCAGCATCGCGAATTATTGGATCAAGTTCTGATTCCCTTCGGCATAAAACCGGACTTCGACCTAAATCTTATGTCTAAAAACCAGACACTTACAGATGTGACAACAAGAGTATTGCAAGGGCTTGCCCCTATTTTAAACGAAGTTAAACCGGATATTTTATTGGTTCATGGGGATACGGCAACCACATTTGCAGCAGCTCTTGCAGCATTTTATGCCAAAGTATCTGTCGGCCATGTTGAGGCAGGGCTGCGCACATATGATAAATATCGCCCGTATCCGGAAGAAATTAACCGCAAATTGACCACCGGCTTAACAGATTTACACTTTGCCCCAACAGAACAGGCAAAAGAGAATTTACTCAATGAAAACGTACCGGCCAGCTCTATTTTTGTTACCGGCAATACGGCCATTGATTTTATACGTTATACCCTCGCATACGATTATCGTTTTAACAGGGATGCCTTGAATAACTTAGATTTCACCAAGCGCATTATTCTTATTACCGCCCACAGGGGGGAAAATAAAGGTCAGGCTATGGAGGAAATTTGCGGTGCCGCATTACGCATAATTAACGACTGCCCAGATACATTTTTGGTATGGCCTATGCACCCAAACAATGCGGCGGCAGAGCCTGCTAAGGCCATCTTGAGTGGTCACGAGCGTGTTTTGCTTACGGAAGCTATTGACGTTTTCGATATGCACAACCTTATGACGCGTACCCACTTACTGCTAACCGACTCCGGCGGGCTGCAAGAAGAGGCACCTTCTTTCAACTTGCCAACGGTAGTTTTACGGGAAGTAACGGAACGTCCGGAAGGCCTGACCGCAGGTACACTGGTTCTTGCCGGTGTAAACGAAGACAACATCTATAATGAAGCAGTCCGTCTTTTGAACGACAAAGCCGCTTATGAAAAAATGGCCGCCGTACCAAACCCGTTCGGTGACGGAAAAGCCAGTGAGAGAATAATAGAAGTGATTTTGTCACAATGCTAAAACTACAATGGTTCTTTGGCGATAAGGAAGATATCTCCGACGCCCATGCAATCAGGCGCGAGGTGTTCATAAACGAGCAAAATGTACCCGAGGCGGACGAGCTGGACAACACCGACGGCGCATGCATTCATTTAGTGGCCTACGACGGAGAAACCCCGGTAAGCACAGGCAGGATAATGATTACCCGTGACGATTTTATTATTGGCCGGGTAGCAACCGTAAAGAGCCACCGTGGGCGCGGCATTGCCACCGGTATAATGCAAGCTTTAATCAACGCTTGCGTTACAATGGGCGGCGAACGGCAAATCCTTCATGCCCAAACCCATGCCCGCGGCTTTTACGAAAAGCTTGGCTTTATTGCCTATGGAGAAGAGTTTTACGACGCGGGTATCCCCCACATTGCCATGGAGCATTTTGGGACAGAAAGGAGTTGCGCAAAATGCGACTTGACAAATATTTAAAGGTTAGCCGAATAATCAAACGCCGTACTGTAGCCAACGAAGCCTGCGACGCGGGCCGTGTAGAAATTAACGGCAAGGTGGCTAAAGCTTCTGCCGATGTAAAAATTGGTGACATTGTGGCAATAAAATTTGGCGATAAAATTACAAGACTGGAAATACTGGAAGTAAAAGAAAACGTTCGCAAGGAAGACACGCAGGCGATGTACCGCATGGTTGAGTAATATTCCTCGTCCTTTTCCCATATACTTAAAATAAGGGAAAGGGGATTTGCCATGCCTATGCCACAATTACAGCCGGAAGAACGCAAACGTTCACCGTCACGGCACAGCCTTCAAATAGACAGGCGGGAAAATGTAACCGTAACAGGGATTATTGACGTCATTTCCTTTGATGAAGAATCTGTTATCGGCGAAACAGAAATGGGAGTTATCGTAATAAAGGGCGCGAACTTGCATGTAAAGCGCATTAACCTTGAAAGCGGAGAACTTGTTGTAACCGGGGAAATCGACGGCCTTAACTACGAAAACCCAAGCGGCGGTGTTAAGGCAAAATCACTACTTGGCAAGTTGTTCAAATGATGTGGGCGATATCCGGGCAGGGTTGGTTATTCATATCAACTGTGGTTGCAGGGGCCGCAATAGGGCTGTTTTACGACTTTTTTCGTATCATCCGCAGGGTTGCGGCACACTCTGCATGGGTAGTTCAGCTGGAGGATGTTATCTTTTGGGTATTTGCTACGGCTGCGATGTTTTATTTCATGTTAAACCGCAATTTCGGAGAAATCCGCTTTTTTGCCGTTATTGGTACCGCTTGTGGTGTCATGCTTTATTTCGCTGCCATTTCCGCTGCAGTGCTTAAAGTATCTGTAACGGCAATTAATTTTTTAAAGCAGGTTATCACCGCCGCAATACGAATAATTACCTTGCCATTGCGCTTTATTTACAACTTAGCTGCCCCACCCACAAGAAATTTTATGGCCAAACGGCATAAAAACTTGCGTAACGTAGCCAGGTATGGCAAAATACAAATGAAGAAAACTATGCGCAGCTGGTTTATCCTGCGAAAAAAGGTGTGATAATGTGGCCAATAAGATAAATGAAACAAAAAATAAAGATGAAAAAAAACCTAAGGCAAGAAAGCCAAGGTCAAAGGTCACTTTTTTCTTCCTTGTGTTCTGGGCCGCCATTATAGGGCTGTCTTTTACACTTATAGTTGGCCAAGTAAGGCAGTACAATGAATTGCGTGCAAGAGCCGAAGAATTAAACGCTAACATAGAACAGCTTACTGCAAAAAATGAAGAGCTGGAACACCAAATAGATTTCTTCGACAGTGATGCGTATATTGAACGGCAGGCGCGTGAACGCCTTAGAATGGTGCGCCCCGACGAAATTATTTTTAGGAATATTGCGGCAGAGTAATTAAATTTTCATTACAAATAGGAGTTGAACCAATGATAGACGTCGCGCTGGTTGGCACCGGCGGCATGATGCCCTTACCCGGGCGTTTTTTGTCGTCTATGCTATGCAGGGTAAATGGCAAAATGATATTGTTCGATTGCGGCGAAGGCACACAAGTAAGCTTGCGCCTTCTTGGCTGGGGGTTTAAGCAAATTGATATGATATGTTTCACCCATTTTCATGGGGATCATATTTCCGGCTTGCCCGGGCTGCTTTTAACAATGGCGAATGCCGAACGTACAGAGCCTTTAAAACTATTCGGCCCACGCGGGCTCGAGTTTGTGGTAAAAAGCCTTTGCGTAATTGCTCAGGAACTTCCGTTCCTTCTTGAATTTTACGAATGGGACAACCAGGGTGTGTATGTAGATGAATCTTGTATGCTAACAATTAAGACATTGCCGCTAAATCACCGTGTGCCATGCTTTGCATACAGCGTCGAACTTGCCCGGCGCGGCAAGTTTGACCCAGAGCGCGCTAAAAGCCAAAATATACCATTAGCGATTTGGGGTGTTTTGCAGAAACAAAATGAAGAATCTTTCGTATATAATAATATAACCTACTCCAGCAATATGGTTTTGGGCCCGCCGCGGAAAGGGCTCAAATTAGTATTTTGCACCGACACGCGCCCGGTTCCGGGGCTGCCGGACTTTGCTAAAGATGCAGATTTATTCATCTGTGAGGGGCTTTACGGCGATGTTGACAAACAAGAAAAAGCTGTTGCCCGCAGACATATGACGTTTCAAGAAGCCGCAAAAATTGCCTGCACTGCTAATGTAAAAGAGTTATGGCTGACACATTTTAGCCCCGCCCTGCCGGATCCATATAATTATTTAGAAAATGCAACCAAAATTTTCTTAAATACAAAAATAGGCAAAGACCGAATGACAAAAACATTGACATATGATTAACGGCAGTGCCCCGTTAAAATAGAAAGGGTGATGGAATGACAGATACACGTACCGACATGGAACTTATCAAGCAATGCCTTGCAGGCGACCAGTTCGGCTTTGAAGAGCTGGTAAACAGATATAAAAACCTGGTATATTCCATCATTCTACGCCAAACAAAAAATAAAGAAGAGGCCAATGACCTGGCCCAAGATGTATTTTTAAAGATATACAGAAATTTAGAAAGCTACACCTCCGATTTCAAGTTTAGCACATGGGTAATGCGGATAACCTCTAACCATATTATAGACCAGCATCGTAAAAAGAAGATGGAAACCGTATCTTACGAAGCGTACACCTCGGAGGGCGGTACTGTTGGCATAAGTGCATCACCGGAAGCGGAATATATAAAACAGGAACAGTCCGAACGAATTAACAAAATAATCTCGGGGCTGCCGGAAATTTATCGGGTCCCTGTAGTGCTGTATCACCAGCATGGGCTTAGTTATCAAGAAATTTCCGACAAAACAGGCGAGCCCGTCTCAAAAATAAAAAATCGAATCTTTCGTGGCCGCAAGCTCTTAAAAGGGCTTCTGACAGAAAAAGTTGTGTAACAATTGGGTATTCAACAGGGGAGTGAAAATTATGAAATATCAACAAGAACATGTCTTTCGAGAACGTATAACTTGCGCTAAAGCAGAAATTGCAATGCTGTCTCATATGGAAGGGACTCTTTCTTCGGAAGATGCCCAAATACTTGCGCAGCACGTAGAGAAATGCGAACTTTGCCGCGAGTATTATCTTGCCTTCGACGAGGTAATGGAATACGCCGCGTCTGACGAGGCAGACTGGCAGGAAGCCCCCGCAAACTTCACCGCTACGGTAATGGCAGAGGTTAACAAAATGTCCCTTTACACAAAACCTGCCGTTGAAGCAATCCGCAGGAAAGGGATGGCTACACTGCATATCCTTTGGGGCGTAAGCGCGATTCTTTTGGGTGTGGCATTATTCTTTGCATTCAACCCGCAGCATCTTGCAACCCTAACAAGCTCATACCCTATCTTTGACAACATCGCGGTCTTTTTGGCCGGCGCGGCGACACCCCTTGACCAAGTACTATACAGCACCATGCAAAACCACACAATTGAAAGCAGTTTAGGCATTGCCGCGCTGTTGTTTGTACTGATACTTGGCTCATTACTAGTTGTACTGCATAAACAACAAGAGGAGACTGTACGTTGATTATCCTTGGAATAGAAACCAGTTGTGACGAAACTTCTGCCGCCGTTGTAAAAGATGGGCGGCAGGTTTTTTCTAACGTAATTGCGTCACAAGTAGATATACACGCCCCTTTCGGCGGGGTTGTACCGGAAATTGCGGCCCGCCGTCACATCGAGTGCATAGGCTACATTGTAGACGAAGCCGTTGCGCAAGCCGGGCTTTCCCTTGCAGACATTGATGCTTATGCCGTAGCAAACGGCCCCGGCCTGGCAGGCGCGCTGCTTGTTGGGCTAAACTATGCAAAGGGCTTGGCATACGCCAACAAAAAACCATTGATGGGTGTCCATCATATAGAAGCGCATGTTTGCGCAAATTATCTTGGAGTTGACCAGGGCGATTTGAAACCGCCCTTTTTATCGTTGGTGGTATCCGGCGGACACACATCCATTTTGGCGATAGACGATTACGACACATACCGCGTGCTGGGCAGCACCCGTGACGACGCCGCCGGTGAAGCCTTTGACAAAACCGCACGAATACTGGGGCTTCCCTACCCCGGCGGCCCACAAATAGACAAACTTGCCCAAACAGGCAACGGGCTGGCTGCTGCTTTCCCGCGGGCTAAAATGGACGGGCTGGATTTTAGCTTTAGCGGGCTAAAAACCGCAGTTATGCAATACAAAGCTAAACATACGGACACACCCGTTGCAGATATTGCCGCGTCCTTCCAAAAAGCCGTAGTAGACGTGTTAGTAGACCGTACCGTAACCGCCTGCCTGCGAGAAGGATACTCAACTGTGGCTTTGGCCGGGGGCGTTGCCTGCAACAAAGGTTTGCGCACCGCCATGGAAGCGGCCTGCAAAGAAAAAGGGCTGCGGCTTTTTATGCCACAACCCATATATTGTACAGATAACGCCGCCATGATTGCATGTAGGGGGTATTACAGTTTAGTTGCCGGTAAGGCAGATGGTTGGGATTTAAATGCATTTCCCGGGCGGATGGTGTAGTCTCACTTTCCCATATACAACACAACCTGCCCACCATTTTCCCTGGTGGCGTTCATATCAATTATCCGCTGGTTTTTAGACCCGCGAAACCGTAAATCCAAATCTCTTTCTCTATGGATATAGGGGCCGTCTATCAGGTAATCCGTTACGTTTAGCAAGGCTTGCACGCCTTTATCATTTACGCGGGCAGCCAAGTCTTCATAGGTATTCCCCGTATAAGTGGTAACATCCCAGCCTATGCGCTTTACGGCTTGGGCAACTTTGGCAAGTTCGCTTGCCTGCATAAAAGGCTCGCCGCCGGAAAAAGTTATGCCGCGTATTATTCCCCTGCCCGGGCGGGGCTTTTTTATTATGCGCGCTAACTGTTGAGGGGTGTACTCATCCCCGGCATTTGTGTCCCAGCTTTCCGGGTTTTGACAATGAGGGCAGGCATTATTGCAGCCCTGGGTAAATACCACTACCCGCAAACCCGGGCCGTCAACAAAACTCTCGTAAGTTATTCCTGCTATTCTCATACCTGTTTTCCGTCATGTTTAATACGGTTACTTTCCTCTGCAAGTTTAAAATCGTTAAAACGGTCTAATGTAGAAAGATATCCGGTTATACGGCGCACACGGGTAATGTCGTCACTGCCGCACTTTGTACAGTTTTTTTCGTTGTGAAGCCCTTGTTTACCACAGCTACGGCAGATATCTAATGGGAAATTTATTGCGCCGTAACCCATATCCGCTTCCGCCATTGCATGGATAATTTGTTCGTAAGCTTCGATATTTTGCCCCGGGGCAGAAGTAAACTCTACATATGAAATATGTCCCGCATTACAATATTTGTGATATGGACCTTCTATGGCTATTTTCTCTAACGCCGAAATTTTACATTCCACAGGAACATGGAAGGAATTTGTATACCATTCTTTATCTGTTACACCTTTTAATATGCCGTATTTTTCCGCATCAATTTTAGTAAATTTACCGCTTACCTGCTCTGCCGGGGTGGCAAACAAAGAGAAGTTTAGGCTATATTTTTTGGTGGCATCATCACAAATTTGACGCATATGGCTTATTATAGATACGCCCAGTGCCTGACTGCCTGTGTCTTCCCCATGGTGCTTGCCGGTAAGGGCAACCAAACATTCCGCAAGGCCAATAAAGCCCAAGCTTAGTGTGCCGTTTTTTATGGCTTTTTCAATTTTTTCATGTGGCTTTAAGTCATCACTGTCTACATATAATTTTTGCCCCATTAGGAATGGGAAGTCGCGAACTTTCATGTTCTTTTGCAAATTATATCTTGTAGTAAGCTGTTTAATTACAAAATTCATGGTTTCGTCTAAATATTGATAAAACTTGCCAATATCTCTTTTAGCTCTAATGCCAAGGCGCGGTAAATTAATTGTTGTGTAGTTTAAATTACCCCTGCCGTCTGTAACTTCCGGGCCGTTTATATTGCCAATAACCCGGGTGCGGCAGCCCATGTAACTGACCTCTTCGTCGCCATAAATGCTGTTGAAGCTGGAATCCAGGAACGCAAATGTTGGGAAAAGCCGCTTGCAAGCTACTTCCATGGCAATTTTGAAAAGGTCGTAGTTGGGGTCGCCCTCTTCGAAGTTTACGCCATACTTTAGTTTAAACACCAGGTTTGGAAAAATAGGGCTTTCGCCTTTGCCAAGCCCTTCTTCGTATGCACGCAAAAAACACTCCGTTACCATACGGCCGCCCCAGGAAGTATCTGTTCCCAAATTTACACTGGAAAAAGGCACTTGCGCACCGGCGCGGGAGTGCATTGTGTTCAAATTGTATACAAAAGCTTGCATTGCCTGAAATGTTTCGTTGCGTGTATGTTCGTCCACCAATGCGCTAATTTGCTCTTCCGGTGCGGTTAGCCCAAGGGCCGCAAGGTTATCCCGTAGTATTTTTTCCTGACGGACGCGCTCTATATCTACATATGTCGCCATGTCGCGGTCGAAATACGCATAGCTTTGCCCACCGTGCATATCGTTTTGGTTGCTTTGCAAAATAATAGCCGCAAGTGCCACTGCAGAGCTGATTTTTTTAGGCGGACGGATAAAACCGTGCCCATTGTTAAAGCCCTCGCGTAAAAGCCTGCCAAGGGGGATTTGCAAGCATGTTAAAGTTTTGCCGTACCATGAAAGGTCTTGAATATATATATCCCCGTCCAAATGCCTTTCAGCCTCGTCGGCCGGAATAGCGCGTTTCAAATAAAAGCTTTTTGATGCGGCTTCGGAAATTTGTAAAACTTTTGCAGACGGAGAGTTGCCCACATTTGCATTGTCACGATTTGTTTCCTTAACGATTTCTGCCACAACATCCATAAGCTCACTTCTGGCTTCACGAACCTCTGTCCGTTTGTGGCGATATAAAATATAAGCCTTGGCAACTTTGGCATAGCCGCCCTCGATAAGTACAGTTTCAACGATGTCCTGGACATTTTCTACTGTAAATGGCTTGTCCCCGTACACGGATTCCAGTTTCTTTAAAACATCCGCCGTTAATGACACAGAAAGATACTTCGCTTCGCCGTTATACCCTGTGGCTTCAAAGGCCTTGTCTATGCACTTTGTAATTTTACTTGCTTCGAAAGGGGCCTCTCTGTTGTCTCTTTTCAAAATGGTTTGCATGTTTCTCATCCCTTCAAATTTCCTAACCGTACAAATGATTATAGCAGGGGAGTTAATCAAATTCAATGCAAGAAAACTGTCTTTATTTTAGAATTTTTTTGGCTAAAATACCTCAACCGCGCACCATATGCGCGCTCTCGAACGTTTGTACTTTTTTGCCATTTTAATGTAATTACTTCCATGTCCTCAATTACCAAAAGTCAAAATCATCCGGGCTGAAAAAATCTAATAAATCTTCGTCAAAATCGTCAAAGGAATCTCTTAGTTCCTGTGCCGCCGCACTTAGCTTACTTACTTTAGGATAGGGCTCTTGCATTATCGGGGCAGACTCGCCCAACCATTCCACTGTAAATTTTTGCACATCTGTGCCGGTTAAAACCAGCAATAAATGCCCAATGTACCTGAAATCCAGCATTGATAAAGGCACATGTGTATGCTTTTTGAAGGGCTTTGCGTTTCGCCGGCCGCCATTTAGTTTTAAGAACCGCTCTACTTCTGTTCCGCCTGTATACTCTGCAAATTGATTTTCTATTTTACTGTGAAAAAAGCTGTAAGCATTTCTTTCATCTACAAAGAATGCGTCCAAAATTTCTTCGTACAGTTGATGCAGCGTAAACATTTTTGGAATTTGTATGTGTATCCATGCATCCGGGTCATCAGTTTCGTATACACAAAACGTATAAATCGCGTTTGGCATCTCGCTTAAAGGAATGGATTCCCGGGCAGCCTGTACAAAAGAGCGGATCCTCTCCGGCGATGTAAACGTAACATCCAGTACTTCCGGTGGAAGAAGCATCTGATTGTCGAAATAATTATCATCTGTCGGTTCTATTTCAAACAATTCCAGTCCCAGGTCTGTTAGTGTGTACGATGTACAGGGCGCGAAAAATGCCGCGAAATCATCTTCTATATCGTCAAAGGCAAGAGCGTACTGCGAAATTTCTGCTTCAATATTAAAGGGCATAGAGTATATTGGGCGGATAAGACGCAAAAAATACCCAAAAGGTGTAAAAAACAACCTATCCAACATAATGCCTAAAACAAATATTCCCGACATAAGTTCTGCCGCAGACTCGGATTCTTCGGAAAAACCGTCAAGTTCGCTAAAAATGCCTGATAGGGATAATAAAGTTAAGTCATAGCCTAAAGCACCGAAAGTCTGCTCGAATATTTCATCTGTAGACAAGGGTTTAACAAGCAAACTGCGCAACCCTTCTTGGGAAAAAAGAGGAACCGGTGCCGGTAATGTATTTTGTAGGCCCATTGATGTCATTTGGATAACAGAATCTACTATACGGTGAAGTAATTCTGAGTCGGACAAACCCAAAACCTTACTTGCGCTTTGGGAAACTTGCATTCTTTGCACATACAATGAAGGCATTCGAACCAGCAAGTTCATTTTACAGGCCGTCTCCAGCAAAAATGATGCGTAATACGGGTCGTATAAAGATAATTTCTTTGCCACTTTTATTGCCTGAGCGTCTGAAAAGCACCATTCCTCGCAAAGGTCTATGTGCGGAGTACAAATGCTAACCAATATCCTTATGTCTGACACTATTGGGTGGGCATCCAAACTATAGTCAAGTGTTTTCATATCTATTTTTGTTAATTTAGAAGCAGGTACCCCTACGTCTGCTGCAATTTGTATACCTGCAGACACACCACAATAGTGACCAATTGTGCCAACAATGTTGACCGGCGAAAAATGTATGTTTTCAATAAAGGTAGAATAGTACCATCTGCGATAAATACACTGCACATATGGCAGTACCCGCTTACGCACCCTTGGCTCTATTTGCTGGTAAACCCTCATAAAATCGTTGTTAAATATCGAATGCATAGCTTGCATGTGCTTAGTAAAAACGTCCGTCACACTTGTGTCCCCTTTTTAAAGCAAACCGGAAATACTTTGCTTTTCATAGAAAAAATTATAGACCGCACTGATTGTACCAGAACCACTGCTGTAAAATCAAATGAACAATTTAATTTTATGTAAACTTTATAAATCTATATACTGCAAATACAGCTACCCCCTGATATCACATTGATAAATATGATATCAGGGGGTAGTACTATTAATTAACCGGTGTTTTCTCTATCACCGCCACCAAATTTTTTGCTAGTTCTGTTATCTTGTGAATATCGCGGCCCTCTAACATTACACGCACCAGCGGCTCTGTGCCGGAAGGACGCACAAGTATACGTTCGTCGGCGGAAAGCTGCCTTTCAGTCTCTGCCAAGGCCGCTTTGATTTCTTCGCTGGTGGTAAGTTCTGCCATACGGCTGTTGGAGACTTTCGCGTTAATTAACACCTGCGGGAAAATTTCAACCATTTTCGCCAGCTGGGACATAGCCTTTTTCTTGCGATGCAGTACAGAAAGCAGCTGCACACCGGCAAGTATGCCATCGCCGGTGGTGTTAAATTGGCGGAAAATCATATGCCCGGACTGTTCGCCGCCAAGCATCAGATTATCTGCAAGCATTTTTTCAAGCACATACCTGTCACCAACAGCAGTGCGGTATAACGTCATTCCATGATTACGGCAAAAAACTTCCAGCCCTTGGTTGCTCATTACAGTAGCAACAATTGTATCCCTTGTAAGCTGACCGCGTTCGTGTAAATCCAATCCACAAATTGCCATTATTATATCGCCGTCTACCATTTGTCCTTTATCGTCTACAGCAAGCATTCTGTCGCCGTCCCCATCAAATGCCAACCCTATGTCGCAATTATTAGCTGCAACAAATTCCGTAATGCTTTCCATATGGGTAGAACCGCAGTTGGCGTTTATATTACAGCCGTCCGGGCTATTGTACAGAGTGTGTACTTCCGCGCCCAATTTTTCAAATACAATGGGAGCAACGGCACTTGTCGCGCCATTTGCACAGTCAAGGGCTATTTTCATGCCCGCAAGCTGCAGGCCCGGCACTGTAGACAACACAAAGGACACATAGTCATCCAATGGGCTACACAATGTTTTAACCACACCAACACCAGTACCCGTCGGGCGTGGCAATTCATCCTTTGAATATATTAAGGATTCTATTTCTTCTTCTAACCCATCGGGCAATTTTAACCCGCGGCAATTAAAAAATTTAATGCCGTTATCCTCCATGGGGTTGTGGGATGCGGATATCATAACGCCCGCATCGAAATTGTATTTTTTTATCAGATATGCAACCGCCGGGGTTGGAATAACACCACAGTGATAAACTTCCGTGCCGATAGAGCACAGTCCTGCGGTTAGCGCAGCTTCTAACATATCGCCGGACCGCCGCCCATCTTTTGCGACTAATACCCTTGGCGCACCTGTAACATTTTTTGTGAGTACATATGCCCCCGCTTTTCCTAAGTCAAATGCCAGTTCCGGGGTTAAGCCTTTATTTGCTACACCACGTACACCGTCTGTTCCAAATAGCTTTTTCACAGTAACCTCCTATTGTTTCCGTTGAAACAGTAAAATTATATATAAAAATTTCCATTTTTATGTTTCTATTTTACATTATATCATATTCCACCGAAAAAACCATGTTCTTCATCGGCCTTATTGAGCATAAATATAAATAATACGAGGAGGTATGGTATGGAATATTCACGCTCTTTTATGCCCTTACTAAATGAGGCAAAGGGCTACGATTTCAAAGGATTACCACCCACAGGCCGCTGTATATTGGAAGAACGGGGAAACACAGGAAAGCTAAAAATGTGGGTACAAGACTTAAGGCCGGAAACAAAATATGAAATTTATCTTGTTTTTGAGCAAGAGCGGCAACATATTGGCCTATGTATAGGACAGTTTGATGTAGGTACTAAGGGAAGGGCAGAATTAAGGCGGGATATTTTGCCGGAGGATTTACATAATTTTATTTTGAAAGAAATTGTGGCTGTGGCGGTTATCGCCGCAGATGCCGACAGTATTGTAAGTCCTTTATGCGGCTACCGTAACGCACAGGTACCCTGGCGGCACAACTTCCGCGTATGGGAAAAGGATGCAATTGCTCCACCCCGTGCCACAAAACCGTTGTCTACGGCCACTTTCCCTAGCTGTGAAGCCTCGGAACCGCCCCAATCATCCAATTCCCCGACAGACACCCTTCAGCTAATTGAAGCAATTTTTAACACCAACTCGCCAATAGAGCCCTTGAAGAAACAAAATCGCGAGATAAAGTGGGCGCGGTGTAATTCATACGGACAAATTCCATTACCGCAAGACCGTCCCCATCTTATGAGCGAACCTTTCATGCTAACTGCCTGGGCAGATCACGAACATTTCATACTTGGCATAACCACCGACGACCCGGCACAGTATGTAATTGGAATACCCGGCATATTCTCGCCGGAACGCAACACAGCTGCCAAACGTTTAGGTTTTTCGCAATTTAAATCCCACACTAAAGAACGGCACCGCACCGGTGATGAGGGTTATTGGCTGATGTATGTTGATTTATGATTTTGTAAGCTACCGGATATGTACCGGTAGCTTTTTGTGTTATACTACTAAGAAAACATGGAGCTGATATACATCTATGCGTGCAAGAAAAAAGAAATGGGCACCTGCCGAACTGGAAAACAACCCTCGCATTCTAAGAAATTTGGAATCTTACGAAGGGCGAAGCATACTAGAATGCTTTGCCAACAACAATCCGCTTCACGTGGAAATTGGATGCGGTAAAGGCCGCTTTATTACTGAAACATCGCGCCGCCACCCGGACATAAACTACGTAGCAATTGAACGGGAACCTACCATACTGGCCGCTGCCGCAAGGCGCGCAGAGGAAGTTAATGCAGGCTCTCTTATTTTTGTACTGGCAGATGTGGATAACCTATTAAATTATTTCAAGCCCGGGGACATTACACGGTTGTACATCAACTTTTGCGACCCATGGCCGGGCAAAAAAAAGTGGGCTAAGCGACGCTTAACCCACGATAATTATTTGGCTAAATACGAAGAATTGCAAATTCCCGAGCTGTTCTTTAAAACCGACAATCAAATACTGTTTGAAGCGTCACTTGAAAGTTTTAGCAGAATGAACTGGACACTTCAAAATGTATCCCTGGACTTACACAAATCTAAAATGGAAGACAACATAATGACGGAATACGAAGAAAAATTTTCTCCTTATGGGCCAATTTACAGGTTAGAGGCATACCCACCAAAGCATAACCTGCATAGGATATAGCAAAAAGGAGTGGGCAGCATGTTTTACAACCGCAAACGTTTACAAAATCGTATTCTTCAGGCTATGTACCGCCCCAAAGTATCTTACGGCAGGCTTATATCCGCAAACGCGCTGGCTTTTTTAGACGAGCTGGAAAGCGCGCTGGAGGAAAAAATTACCCCTTTATTAAGCGACTTTTTTTAGTGTCTTAGCAGTGCCATGTCTAAAGCCGCTTTTACGGCACGCTGCAAAATGTTAGTTGTAACCGGATAATCTGTAGACGGGTTAATGTATGCGGATTGATGGCGCAAAATTTCTTCGGCCAAGTCTTGCATACGCGGTTCAAACAGCGGGTAAAACACCCGTTGAATTTCCGCCATGTCCGACATATCCACGGAAAGTATCTCGTTTTCACTTACGGTAACCCGCACTTCTACGGGCTTATTGTTGAGTATAATCGTGGACGAGTAAGTTCCGGGTACAAAAACACCTTCTGCCCCCGGCATTTCTGTGCTACGGTTTCCGCGCCCCGGTACCAGAAATACCAAAGCCAAAATAACCAGCACCACCCCTAAAAGAACAATCGCACCCACCTTTATCAAATCTTTCATTTGTAGAACCAAAAATCTTGTTCCACCCATAACGTACTTCCTTTCACAGTAACATAATTATGTACTGTAATATCTATGTAACCCCTTGACTGATTATTACAATATATAAAGCGCGCTTTCCTAGAGCAAAAAAAGCTCCTGTCCCTATACAACCCGGGAACAGGAGCTTTATAAATATTAATTGTTTACTTTTTTTTTGCAGCTGCTACAAAACACACGGAAACAGCCAGCGCAATCAAGTACAGTATAAGCGACAGCACAAACCCTACAGATGGCCGTACAGAAACAAGGGAAACATCAAGGCTATTTCTGGCAGCAAAGAGAGCGATTAGGCCCAGTACACACAGACATGCTTCTATCATAAACAGCTTCTCCGCTAAAGGGGCAACAGATTTCTTAATTTCTTTCCAAAACTGGAACAACAGAAACATTACGATGGGAATCAAAAACAGTACAACGCCCCAAAAGGTCCCGTTAGCGTCCCGCCCGCCAAAGGCAAGACTAAAGCCGCCAACCGAAGATGCAATTCTTGTCCCCAGTAAGGTAATGCCAACAGAGTAAAGAGGCAAAATAAACGCAATAAAAATTAAAACTGCCAGCCCTCTAAATACCAAGGAAGCATCCAATAACAGGCCCGCAACAGTAACAGAAGCAGTATTTTCGTTTGTTGCATCAAACTTCGCAAAACCACCTAAATCCAACTCGCTTTTATCTACCGTTTTTACTGTGTCACCGGACGAATGTGTTGCGGTAGGCGAACCACATACACCGCAAAACCTCATACCTTCTTCATTTTTATTTCCACATTTTCCACAGAACATGATTACCCTCCTTTAGGGTTGCGGGTTAGCTTTTTGTCCGCAATTAGTACAAAACGCCGCGTCGTCAGCAATGTGTTGGTTGCAGCCGGTACATATTTGCCCTGTTTCTGCCGCAACGGCAATTTCTGCGCGTACCCGTGTACCGCAGCCGCTGCAAAATTGATTGCCTGACGTAACGTCCATACCGCACTGCCCGCATTTGACAATGCCTTTTAATTTCTTAACTTGCTCTGCGTAGTCAGCAATTCTTGCTTTTGCTTCGTTTACATACGCGACCAACTCTGTAATATATGGTTCCGGATTTTCGGGGAACTTGTCGAAACATATTTTCCCCATTTGCAAAAAACAGTCGTTGATTTTTCGTTCTTCGTCGGAAATCTGGCCATTAATTTTTACAATGCCGGCTGTCTGACTTATTTTTTCACTGATTCTATCAAACACGGCCCAACACCCCTCCTGTACTTAAATGTGTCACTATTGTACACTTGTGGTTTACAGCCGTCAAACTTGAAATTTTAACATTTTACTAATACTTTGTACGTATTAAAACACAAGCTTTATTAACATTTCACACACACTTTATTGCTCTTGTTGCCCAATATGCAGCAATGCCTGCATCAGCCATTGCTTTGCATAAAACATCCGGATTATGGTCAGTATCTTCATAGGCGGCGGTAAGCATAAACCCCGCTTTTAACTGGCCGCCTATCTGGTCGTCAAATGTATGACTAAACTGGACGCTATCTTCGCCGTCTGCAAGCAAACTCTCCATTTGTGAAGGGTTTTTCAGCGGGTTAAAAGGTAATGTTTCCGACACCGTAAGCGGGTTATCATAATCCGTGAAAAGGAAGTTAAGCCCGTTGTCAAGCCCGGAAAGCAGAACACCACCGGGCCTTAGCACACGGTAACACTCCCGCCATACATGATGTACATCCTCGATATAAACATTAGAAACAGGATGAAAGATTATGTCAAAGCTGTTGTCTTCAAATGGGAACCGTTTTGTCATGTCTGCTTTTACAATGTTAATTTCATAGCCTTCCCGCCGGGCTACCTCGCGCTCGCTTTCCAGCTGCTTGTCTGACAGATCCATAACAGTACAGTTTGCGCCAAGTATCGACAAAATTGGCATCTGTTGACCGCCGCCGCTGGCAAGGCCTAATACATTCGCGCCTAAAAGAGGCGGGAACCAATCCTTTGGTACAAAAGTGGTTGGGGTAAGCAATAAACCCCATTCGCCGTTACGGGCTTTTTCGCATTCCTCCGGCGACACGGGGATACCCCACATCCAGCCTTCTTCCACCCAACTGTCTATCGCTTTGGCGTTTTGCGATGTGTAATTTTCCATTTGTAAATCCATCCTTAGGCTTCTTGTATTTTCCAGAATGGTAATAAAAAGTGTGTGCTGTGTCAATAGCAGCATGTACTCATTTATACCTGTAATAATCCGGGTAGCGGGCGTATCTTGTGTGCAGTTTACGGCGCAGCCGCTGTTTTCTTTTGGCAAAATGTATGAAAAGCGATATAATAAGAGTAGTTGCGGATATAACTAAAGGTACCACCAATGTCAAAAAAACTTCATTCTGCCAAATATGTGTCGCGTAACTGTAATAACTTCCGGATTCTGCTGTATAGTCATAATATCCTAAACTGCTGTATGGCTGCGGCATGTAACCCTCTGCTGCTGCCGGTGTTGTAACAACATACTCCTGTACAGATTCTGCCGCCCTAAGCAGCGCGCTTCCAAGGCGGAAATCATCTACATACACCGCAACGTTTCCCAAAACCGTTCCTTCCTCTACAGGAAGTGCCAACCCCTGAGGAAGAAAAAATTCATACCGTAAAAGCGACGTATCAAATGACTCCGGCAAATCATAATACAGATTATTACTTGCCTGAAGAGGTACACGGCCAGCTTCGGTCCGCTCGTTTTCTATTAACTTGAAAATCGGTACAGTTGGAACATTAGCCGCCGCATCAAATATTTTTACAGGCTCAAAAGGTATGGCAAAGCCGTAATTTAACAATGTCGTTGTATCAACAAATGTCCCGGGGACATCGCCCCCCAAAATACTAACTATAAGCCTGCGCCCGTTTTGGCGGGCATACGTTACCAATGTGTGTCCTGCAGCAGTTGTCCACCCTGTTTTACTTCCAACAACGTACTCGTTAAAATACGGCCCTTCATGAATCAGCCTGTTTGTGTTGCGCAAGGCCCGCACTTCCGGCTGGCGTTCTGTTGGCGGAATGTCGAAGCGGCGGGCACGGATAATGTCAACAAACAACGGATGCCGAATAGCCTCACGCATTATTAACGCCATGTCATAGGCTGTGGAAACATGCCCTGCCCCCGGCAAGCCGCTTGGGTTTACAAAATACGTGTCATAAGCCCCCAGTGAGCGGGCACGGCGGTTCATAAGGTTGACAAATTCCTCTATGCTGCCGGATACGTGTTCTGCCAAAGCAAGAGAAACTTCATTTGCAGATTCAAGCATTAGACCGTACAATGCTTCGTAGATACTTAAGGTTTCCCCTACATCCATGGCTATATGGCTTGAAGTACGCGGGATAGAAAATACGGCACGGTCGGAAAAAGAAATTCTCTCGTCAAAATCTGTGGTGTGTTCCAGCACTATTAAAGCCGTCATTATTTTTGTTATACTGGCAGGATACTTGATTTCACTGGCATTGGCGGCATACAATACCATCCCTGTAGAGGCCTCCATTACTAGAACAGAAGCGGCGGAATATGATGGCGGCATAGGCTCTTGCCTTTTTTCTTGATTAATATTGGCATAAACACTGGTAATTTGGTAAATTCCCAGATATAATATAAATAATACGACTGCAGCTTTGGTATTTTTGATATAAATCTCCCTTTCCAAATGAAAAAAATAAATATAGGAGTGTGGCACATGTCTTACATTCTAGTAGTTGACGATGAAAAGAACATCGTAAAAGGCATCAAGTTTAGCTTAGAGCAGGACGGCATGAAGGTGGACGTAGCCTACGACGGCGAGGAGGCTATGGAGCTTGCAAAGAAAAATGCCTACGACCTTGTTATTTTGGACGTTATGCTTCCCAAAATAGAAGGAACGGAAATTTGCCAGCGCATTAGGGAATTTAGCGCGGTACCCGTAGTAATGGTTACCGCCAAAGGCGAGGATATGGATAAAATCATGGGCCTGGAATACGGTGCCGATGATTACATTACCAAACCTTTTAATATTTTAGAGCTAAAGGCACGCATTAAGGCAATTTTGCGCCGGGCATCTAAACCAAAACCCGCCCCGCAAAGCCATATTTTAGATGTACGTGACCTTTCCATAGACACACAATCTCGCCGAGTTTTTGTTTTAGAGCAGGAAATTGCCCTAACCGCCAAAGAATACGACCTGCTGGAGTTTTTGGTTAAAAATACAGGCCGTGTTTATACAAGGGAAAACCTGCTGACAGAGCTTTGGGGTACAGAGAATACCGGTGATGCACGTACCGTGGATGTTCATGTACGCCGCCTGCGGGAGAAAATAGAAGAGAACCCGAGCGACCCTAAATACATCTACACAAAATGGGGAGTCGGTTATTACTTTAGATAATCCCACAACCAGAACAAACAAGGAGTGGTTACTATTTCGGACAAAATGTCATGGTACCACAGTATCCGATGGAAGCTGGCGTTTAGCTACATTGCTTTAAGCGTCGTGCTTCTGTTAACTTTCTATTTTATAGTCATGAACTCGATCGAAACATACCACATAGACGGTCGGGTTAGTGAATTAGAAACCGAAGCAATAATTCTGGCAAACTACGTTGCAGGCCGCCATGGTCTTACTAATTTAGAGCACGAAGCCCGTCGGCGGTATTTGCAAGGGTCTATTCACGGACGCGGCCTTACCTTAGGGCTTCGCATTTTAGTTATTGATGACTACGCGCGGGTTCTTGCGGATTCTAACACCGGAGCCCCCCGTGTTGGCCAAACTATGCTTAGGCATGAAGTTATAAACGCGTTAAACGGGAATGATACCTACGTTTTAATAAGGGATGAATACGTGCTTAATGTAGCGGTAAGCATCCACGACGTGGGCAGTGACCGCGTTGGCGCGGTTCTTTTAGTTGCTTCTGTAGAAGACATCTTTCAATCTATCGCGGAAATGCGTAATGATCTAATGCTTGCGACTTTGCTGGTTGGAATATTATCAATAGTACTGGTATTAATTTTAAGCAACCATCTTATTGCCCCGCTTAAGCGCACGGTAAACATTGTACGCCGCATGTCTACAGGGCAGTTATCCCTGCGCATACCTGTAAGCGGAAGGGATGAATACGCAATCCTTGCGAAAGCATTTAACAAGATGACTGCAAAATTAGAACAAGTAGAGCAAACCCGCGAAGAGTTTGTATCCAACGTTTCCCATGAAATGAAAACACCTCTTTCTGCCATAAAAGTTCTTAGCGAATCTATTCTTTTACAAGATACAGCCCCGGAAGAAATGTACCGTGAATTTTTGCAAGACATTAATTCCGAGGTAGACCGCATGACTAATATTACCAACGACCTTTTAGCCTTGGTAAAAGTTGACCAAGGCCAGCAGGGGCTGAATATCACGCGGCTGGACCTTAACCTGCTGGTTGAGGAAATTCTAAAGCGGCTTTCACCTTTGGCAGAGCAAAAGAATATCGCGCTAATTTACGAAGCGGAACGTCCCGTACAAATTAACGCAGACGAAATCAAGCTAAGTTTAGCCATTTCAAATATCGTCGAAAACGGCATAAAATATACCCCGAAGGGTGGTACCGTAAGAGTTACTGTAGATTCCGACTATCAGTTCGCACTTATTACAATACAAGACACAGGAATTGGCATACCGGAAGAAGAGCAGGATAAAATTTTCAACCGCTTCTACCGTGTAGATAAAACCCGTCACAGGGAAACCGGCGGGACAGGTCTTGGCCTTTCAATAAGCCGCGCTACAGTTCTGCTGCACGATGGCAGCATCAGCATAAACTCTGTGCCGGACCAAGGGTCTATTTTTGTAATACGTCTGCCATTAAGGATGTGATCAAGTGGATAAAGATGAGAATTTAAATGTATCTGCGCCTCGTTTTAAAGTGTTTATGCCTGGCATAATTTTGGGGGTTGTGGCCTTGCTTGCAATCGGGTCAATTACACTGGCGATTGTATTGCGGCAGCAAGGAAGGGATATTTTTTCCCCAAACCAAATGCAGGTTTATTTTTTCAACCCATTGGAAGGGCGGCTAAATTCCGAGGGACGCCAATGGCCTTACGGTAACCAGCACGACTGGGTATCCGCCGCCCTTGGGCATTTGCGGTTCCCCAACAGCAGCCGCCTGGTTAGCACATGGCCTGACATTAACCCCTTACTTGGGGTAGAAGAAATTCCATTTTTTATGAACGCCGCCATGAACGAAAGCACTTTGATAATAGACTTTCATGACTCGTATCTGGATGTGCCGCCGCTGCATGAAGCATTATTCCGCTCGGCACTAACCCTTACAATGGTAGGGCTGCCGTTTATAGATGAAGTTAAAATACGTGTAGGCGACAACGAATGGATAGAATCCGCGGAAACAATAGCAAACGCGCCGTCTTTAAGCCCCGCACGCCTTACAAGCACCCAGTTGGTTATCTATTTCATAGATGAATCCGGTGAAGGGCTTATCCGCGAATATTACAACGCAGTGGAAATAGATGCCCGCCGTCAGGCACAAGCTGCCCTGCAGCGTCTTATTGACGGGCCAGTTGCAGATGGTATGTTTTCGGCAATACCTGCGGAAACACGCGTCCTTGCGATAATTCCTATACTGGAGCCCCCAAGGAGTATTTATGTAAACCTTTCCGGCGATTTTTTACGTTTTGTGGGTACGCCTGCTCAAACACGGCTTGTAATTGCAAGTATTGTTAACACAGTGCTTGAAAATTCCGGACCCGGTTGGCGGCAAGCGCAGGTCTTTTTCTTAATAGACTCTTCCCGCGAACAGCTACCCGGCATTGATGATTTTACCCGCGGCTTTATATATGACGAAACAGCGGTGCTTGGATTTTTACCGAATGATGCTTACGATTTTTATTACGAACAGGAGAACGGTGAATGAAACGCCCTGTCCTTTGGATTTTAGGCTTTCTTATTTGCGGAATTGTTTTGGGGGCATTTGGAAACGATTTGCCCCTTTATAGCCTTGGTACTGTATCAGGGCTTTTTTTATGTGTTGTGCTTTATCGTTTTTACAGGTATTTGCCCGTGTATATTTTTATTCTGTTTATGATTGCGGGAATTTGGCGGGTGGGGCATAGCTTACATAGTTACACAACTTATCCTGTTCAAACGGAATTACATGGGGTAGCAATAGATGTGGGTGTTACATCCGGGGGTAACCAGCGTGTAATTGTACGTATGAAAAGCGGCCTGCGGGTTATGGCCTATATCCGTCCGCACCAGCCATGGGCCGAACTTGGGCAGGAAATTGCCGTACTTGGGGAATTGCGGCCATTGTCCATGCCCTCTAACCCCGGCGGATACAATCAATTCCGGCATTTGCGTGCTCAAAAAGTTGACGCGGTTATTTGGCCGGACTACATCCACTTGGGCAAAGTAAGCCTGTCACCAATGGTAATGCTGCGGATGGTACGGGACAGGCTTGCCGCCGTGTATGATGAGATCCTGCCCCCTAGGGAAGCGGCAGTAATCCGCTCGATGGTACTGGGTGACAGGGCAGATATGGATATGGACTTGGCACAACAGTACCGCAGTATGGGAATTTTTCATATACTTTCAATTTCCGGCCTTCATGTTGCCATTTTAATGATGGCATTCAGTAAGGCTTTGGGGCTGTTCCTTACCGAGCGGAGAAGCGGCATTATTGTTTTGGCAGTAATGATCCTATACTGCCTAATGACCGGCGCGGGAATTGCTACGGTTAGAGCTGTTACCATGGGTGGCGTCTTGGTGTTCGGCAAAATATTAAGCCGTAAATACGATTTGATTACAGCTGTATCGTGGGCTTGCGTGGCATTGCTTTTGTACGAGCCGCTTTACCTGTTTAATGTGGGCTTTCAACTTTCTTTTGCGGCGGTTTTTGGTATTGGGGTACTAACCGCGCCTGTGGAAAGACTGCTTACGAAACTACATTTCCCACAGTGGGGCAAGTTTAGAAGCGGGCTGGGGGTTAGCATTGCAGCAACAGTTGCCACATATCCTGTTTTTGCGTTTCATATGTACGAAATTCAGCTTTATAGCGTAATTGGTAACGTGATAATTGCCCCAACCACAACAATTATTTTAGTAACCGGGCTTGTGGTTGGGCTTCTTGGGCTTGTTTGGACGGGAGGTGCCACTATTTTGGCCGGCACTGTATATTTTATTTTGCGTTTTTACGAGATTACAAGCAGTTTTTTTGCAGGCTTACCCAACGCCATGCTGCTTACAGGCGGTGGGAGTTTAATTGTAACGGGACTTGGTGTCACGGTTCTGCTTGCATTCGCGTATACATTTAACGGGTTTGGGGAGGTTTTTCGCAAGCGGCTTGGGTTACTGTTTTTTACAATAGTCGTGCTTAGCGTTGCAGTTTTTATCCGACACAACCCAAGGGGGCTTCATATAACCGTGCTGGATACCATAGGCAATTATACAGTGATACGGCACCGGGGGAATGTACTGGTCACAGGTTCGCCCCGTGGCGGAGAAGACGCACTTTTCCGATATTTAGATATGCATGGAGTAAGACGTGCCGATGGGCTTATATTGACAGAATTGCCAAGAGCCCGGGATGCAAACAGGCTAGAAAGATTAGCAGAGCGGTTTGAAGTTTTTTATGTATCACACGAAGCCGAAGCTGCCATTCCTTACGCTTTGCCAATTTATGATGGCAGTATTTATAGCAACGGTCGCATGACAGCGCGTATTTCTACTTACCACGGCGGCAATATTAACCTGCACATAGTATTTGGCGGCACTGCAATAACTTTAGAAAACGGCGCAGTAAATGAATTTTCCGCAGCACAGCATGGCACGGTAAGAATGTACTCGAATGGGCGCAGAATACGAATGCGATGAATATGCACATAAAAAATGAGGGAAGGCTCTGGTTAAACAGTGCCTTCCCTCATTTTTATTTACAACTCAACTATTAGCGGTTGCCTTCTTTAGCCATTTTATCTTTAACGGTAAGGGCTACGATACCAACAAGGCCCAGGCCTGCAAGTACAGCAAACATGCCGTTAGAACTGCTTTGATCGCTTGTTGGCGGGTTCACTCTTCTTGGTGCAGGAGCAGGCTCTTCTACTGCTTCAACTGTCGGCTCTTCGGGAACTGTTATAACTTGCTCTGGTATAACAACTGCAACAGGAGCAGGAGGAGGGTCTATTGTGCCGATAACTGTAACTATAACCTCTTCGGCAGGAACATAAACTTCTTCAATTGCCTCTACTTCAACAGTAACTGCTTCAACTTCTTCTGTTACAGCTTCTTCAACTACAACAACAACTTCTTCTGTAACTGTGTCTTCTGTAACTGTGTCTTCTGTAACGATGTCTTCCGTAACTGCATATTCTTCAACTGCAGCTTCAACGCTTGCACCTGCCGGGCTCCATGGAATTGCAGGAGGAGGGTCCGGAATTATAATTTCTACAGGTGGGCAAGGCGGGCAAAACGGACAAGGCGGACATTGAGCGTTGGCAAATGCAGGTACTGCCATTAATACCATAAGTACGATTGCTACCGCGAAGGCCATGAGTCTTGATGCGATTTTTGAATTTCTTTTCATTTAGAAATCCTCCTAATAGTTTATTTTCACTGCTATTTTGCAGTTTTGTTTGCTGCAATATGCGTTCCGATTGAAACCAAACGGAACAGCAATAGCGCAAGATGTATACATTTATAACATAAATCCATCAAAAGTACAACAATTCCGCTACTATTTACAATAATTTACAGAAATGAATTTTTTTATTGCTTTTTCCTCGGCCAAAGGGTTGGGTTTGTAATTACCCCCTGATATCAGGGGGTAATTCGGAAAAAAACACCTTGACAAGACTTTGACAAGTGTTATACTTCCATGAGTCCCTAATTTTAGTAAAGGGCTGCAAATAACCCTCGCGTAGACATAGGACTCTCCAACCGTGCCCGGGCGACGGGGGATAAAAATTATAGGAGGATCTAAAATGATCAACAAGAAAGAAATTATCGAAAAGTTCAGTCGTGGGGAAAACGACACAGGTTCACCGGAAGTGCAAGTCGCACTGCTAACCGCGCGCATCAACCATCTTACAGAGCATTTGCGTACACACAAAAAAGACTTCCACTCCCGCCGCGGTTTGCTTAAACTGGTAGGTCAGCGTCGTGGCCTTTTGGGCTACATCCAAAGTGTAGACATTGTAAGATACCGCGAACTAATTGCGGAACTGGGTCTAAGAGACTCCATTAGGAGATAGTGACAAATATGAGAGAAACTTTTGTATACTCAACCATGCTAGGGGGCAGGAAGCTTTCCTGCGAGATTGGCCGTTTGGCCGAACTTGCGGGGGGCACTGCCCTTATGACTTATGGGGAAACAGTTGTACTTGTAACAGCTACAACATCGGAAAAACCACGTGCAGGCATAGATTGGTTCCCGCTTAGCGTAGATTACGAAGAGCGTTTTTACGCCGTGGGTAAAATCCCCGGCTCTTGGTTTAGGCGCGAAGGCAGGCCTACAGAACACGCGATTCTTGCGTCACGTTTGATAGACCGCCCAATTCGCCCGCTTTTCCCTGACGACTACCGCAATGACATTGGTGTTGTTGCTACGGTTATGTCTATGGACCAAGACGCAAGCCCGGAAGTTGCCGCAATGATAGGCTCTTCCATCGCGCTTTGCATTTCCGAAATACCCTTTAACGGGCCAACCGCCGCCGTAAATATCGGTTTGGTAGACGGGGAACTTATCGTTAACCCGGACGCCGCCCAACGGGAAATCAGCAAACTTGCTCTAACTGTGTCTTCTACACGGGAAAAAGTTATGATGATAGAAGCCGGTGCAAACGAAGTATCCGAAGAAATCATGTTTGATGCCATTATGCTGGCCCACGAAGAAAATAAAAAAATTATCGAATGGATAGACAGCATCGTTGCCATACATGCTAAACCAAAGCGGGATTATGACAAAAATGTACTGCCGGAAGGCCTGTACGAAGCTGTTACGGCTTTCATCACAAACGAGCGTATGGAGAACGCCGTATTTAGTGACTTAAAGCAAATCCGTGACGAAAATCTGGCAAAACTCCGGGATGATGTGGATGCAAACCTTGTACCGACTTTTAACGAAGAGGTTGCGGAAGAATACAAGGCTAACCTTGGTGCTGCAATTTACCAATTTGAAAAAGAAACCGTACGCCGCATGATTCTGCGCCAGGGCAAACGCCCGGACGGCAGGACTATGGGCGATATCCGTACACTTACTTCCGAAGTGGATATACTGCCTCGCACCCATGGCTCGGCAATATTCCGCCGCGGTCAAACAGAGGTTTTAACCGTTACAACCTTGGGTTCCGGCGGCGATATTCAACGCCTGGACGGCCTGGATGAAGCGGAAGAAAGCAAACGCTACATGCACCATTATAACTTCCCAAGTTATTCTGTTGGCGAAACCCGCCCATCACGCGGCCCCGGCCGCAGGGAAATTGGCCACGGCGCATTGGCAGAACGGGCTCTTATCCCGGTAATACCAAGCGAAGACGACTTCCCGTACGCAATCCGTCTTGTATCCGAAGTTACCAGCAGCAACGGTTCCACATCCCAAGCCAGCGTTTGTGCATCTACTTTAAGCCTTATGGCTGCAGGTGTGCCAATTAAACGCCCTGTTGCGGGTATTTCTGCGGGCCTTGTTACCGGCGACAGCGAAGACGATTACGTTCTGCTTGCAGACATTCAGGGGCTGGAAGACTTTTTTGGCGACATGGACTTTAAAGTTGCCGGTACCAGCGAGGGCATAACCGCCATCCAAATGGATATAAAAATTGACGGCTTGACGCCGGAAATCATCAAAGCCAGCTTAGAACAGACAAAAAATTCCCGTTTTCATATTTTAGAAACATCCATGCTGCCTGCAATAGCAGAGCCACGCCCAGAAATTTCGCCACACGCACCAAAGATGGCAATTGTTCGTATTCAAATTGACCAAATTGCAGAGGTTATCGGCTCCCGCGGTAAGGTTATTAAGCGCATAATCGAAGAATCCGGCGTAGAAAAAATTGACACGGAAGATGACGGCCGCGTATTTGTATGCGACAAAGACCAGGCAAAAGTTGATAAAGCCGTAGCAATGATTAAAGCCATTGTTACCGTGCCGGAAGTTGGGACAATTTTTGAAGGTAAAGTTACACGCATAATGAACTTTGGCGCGTTCGTTGAATTTGCACCGGAAAAAGAGGGATTGGTTCACATTTCACAGTGGGATGTGAGCAGGGTAGAAAACCTTGAAGCAGTAGTCAAAATAGGCGATGTTGTTACCGTAAAGGTTACAGAAGTGGACGATCAGGGGCGTATTAACCTTTCCCGTAAAGGTGTGTTAGACCCTACTGCAGACACTACCGTAAAACGCCCGCCCCCACGGGACCGCAATGGCGGCGACAGAGACAGAAACCGCGGCGGCGATAGGGACAGAAACAGAAGCAATAATAGAGGGCATGGTGACCGGCGTTGATAGCTGTTCATACCCTGCCTAACGGAGTTCGGGTGGTAATGGAATCCATCCCGTTTGTTAGGTCTGTAAGCTTTGGGCTGTGGATTAAAAACGGCTCCCGTCACGAAAATGCGGCTACCAACGGTATGTCGCATTTTATAGAGCATATGATGTTCAAGGGTACGGAAAAGCGCACCGCATTGGAAATCGCAGATACTATGGATGCCGTTGGTGGGCAGCTAAACGCCTTTACATCCAAGGAGAGTACCTGCTACTTTACCCGCACCTTAGACACTCACTTCGATGTTGCGTTGGACATTATTTCCGACATGTTTTTTAACTCGAAGTACGACCAGGCAGAAATTGACAAAGAGCGCAATGTAATTTTGGAAGAAATAAATATGTACGAAGACACACCGGAAGACTTATGTGTAGAGCTTTTACAGGAAAAAATATTCCCCGGCCACCCGCTGGGTATGACTATTTTAGGCACACCCAAGTCTATCGGCAGCTTCTGTCATGACGATTTTAAGGCATTTCTAAAGGCACGGTACACCCCGGAAAATGTAGTTGTCGCCATAGCCGGTAATATCGACGAAAAAGAAGTTCTGGACAAAATCACACAGGTATTCGGGCAGTATAAAGGCGAAACAGTCAACTATGATAACGCAGCTGCCGTTTATACACCGGGCTTTTCTATCCGGGAAAAGGATATCGAGCAAGTGCATTTATGTATGGGCTTCCCGGGCCTTAGCAGCGGCACAGACGAAGCTTATGCCCTGGCCGCAGTCAATACAATTTTGGGCGGCGGCATGAGTTCCCGCCTATTCCAAAAAATCCGCGAAGAACACGGCCTTGTGTATTCCGTATATTCCTACAACGCAAGTTACGCAGACACAGGCACGTTTATAATTTACGCGGCCTTAAACCCCGCCCAGCTTAGCGAGGTTATGGGGCTAATTTCCCAGGAAGTAAGGGGAATGTTTACAGACAAAATAACCGACCGGCAGCTGTCTAAAGCAAAAGAGCAGCTAAAAAGCAACTTTTTACTAAGCCTGGAAAGTGCCGCAAGCCGCATGAACAGCATCGGCCGTACTATGCTTATGCTTAACAAAACCATTACGCCGGACGAGCTGGTTGCAAAAATTGACGCAATAAATATGGACGCGTTTTACAACGTGTGCGATAAAATTTTCAAAATGGACCAGGTAAGCATTTCCCTGGTTGGAAAAGGGATAAAAGAAGATGCGATTGGAGTTTTTGCTTAGTAAAACAGAAGACGCCAAGGATTTACCTTTACCCACCCGCCAAACCCCGCAATCCGCAGGGTTGGATTTGTACGCTAAAATTGACGCAATAATAAAAAAGGGAGAGCGGACTTTGATACCTACCGGCATCAGGGTTGCTCTCCCTTTTGGTTACGAAGCGCAGGTACGGCCCCGCAGCGGGCTGGCGTTAAAGTACGGTGTAACGGTACTTAACACGCCCGGCACAATAGACGCAGACTTCCGCGGGGAAGTTGGCGTTATACTGGTAAACTTGGGGAAGGAAGACTTTGCCGTAAAGCGCGGGGACAGAATTGCCCAGATGGTAATTGCCAAGGTGGAAATGGTAGAGTTTGCAGAGGTTTGCGAACTGCCGGAAACAGAGCGCGGCGAAGGCGGATATGGGAGTACGGGGTAAAAAACATGAAATAAATATACAACCCAACAGAAAGGTGGCTTTACCATGACTGACCCGTTACACGACATACGCCATTACAGCCCAACAATGACCATTGCCCAAGTGCTGAAGTTTTGTGAGCGCAAAAACATGGGCATAACCCGGGGCATGGTTCAAAATTACATCCGGGACGGGCTTTTGCCGCCGCCGGTAAACAAACGGGTTTACACACACAAGCATCTAGCCGCCTTGGCCATGATAGACCGCCTAAAAACCGTGTTTGACATACCCACAATAAAAAAGGCGTTGCTGCCTTACTTGGACGAGGAGGGCTTACCAACAGAGGTTTACGCGGCAATCATGCAAAAGCTGGCGGGTATGGAAGCGCAATGGCAGGCAAGCATCGCGCCGGGGTTAGCCGCGGAAGCAGATGGTGGAACATTGCTTAGCATGACATTTGCCACAGAGCTAAAAAATACAATTACGGGGGTATAACTTATGAAGTATTTTGTTGTTGACGCTTTTACAGACGAACTGTTCAAAGGCAACCAGGCGGGCGTATGCCTGGTGGATGAATGGCCAAGTGAAGACACCATGCAAAAAATTGCCTTTGAAAACAACCTTTCGGAAACGGCATTTGTGCTTAAGCAGGGTGAACACTACGGTTTGCGCTGGTTTACCCCTGCCATAGAAGTAGACTTGTGCGGCCATGCCACGTTGGCTTCGGCCTTTGTTATCTTCAACTTTATGGACACAACGGTGGTTACCGTAAAATTTGAAACAATCAGCGGCACGCTGATAGTCAATAAAATGGACGACTTGTACGAATTGGACTTCCCGTCCAGGAAGCCGGTACAAGTTGAACTTACCCGGGAAATGAACCAGGCCATTAGAATACCCGCCCTGGAAGCCCACTTGTCCCGGGATTTACTGCTGGTTTTAGAAAACGAGCAGCAGGTGAAAAATTTGCGGCCCAATTTTGACATGATACGGCAACTGGATTATTTTGCCGTGGTGGCCACAGCCAAGGGCAGCGAGGTAGATTTTGTTTCCCGGTTCTTTACCCCACGGGGCGGTGTGTTAGAAGACCCTGTAACAGGCTCTGCCCACTGCTCGCTAATCCCATTTTGGGCAGAGCGGCTTGGCAAAACTAAAATGGTTGCCCGCCAGCTTTCTACCAGGGGCGGTACACTTTACTGTCAAGATGCCGGGGATAGGGTAAAAATCGCGGGCAAAACAGTGCTGTATCTACAGGGGGAAATTTTTGTTTAAAGGAGAATTCTTATGCAAAACGTGTATGACAAGCTAAAAGAACTGGGCATTACATTGCCCACAGCGGCACCGGCAATTGGCGTGTATTCTCAAAGCATCGAATTTGCGGATAATCTGGTTTATACATCCGGCTGCCTGCCGCATATTAACGGCGAAGTAAATTTCACGGGCAGGCTTGGGAGTTTGACCATTGAAGAAGGCCGGGAAGCCGCAAGAAACTGTACATTAAACGCATTGGCCGTCCTTCACCGTGACCTGGGCGATTTAAACCGCATAAAGCGTTTCGTCAAAATTTTGTGCTTTGTCGCCAGCAATGACGACTTCTACCTTCAACCCAAAGTTGCCAACGGGTCGTCGGAGTTGCTGTGCGAAATATTCGGCAATGAAAAAGGCCTCCCTGCAAGGTCGGCCGTAGGTGTTAATGTACTGCCGGGCAATGTGCCCGTGGAAATTGAATTTTTGGTGGAAATTGAAAAATAAACATTTACCGCTTTCTTGCCACTAAGCGGCCTGCGATTATTAGTATAAAGGCCAACACTACAAATATTACGGAAACAAGCTGGCTGGCCGGCAATCCCGTGTCAAAAAACATAAGCTGGTCTGTGCGCAGCCCTTCCACAAAGAAGCGGATAACCCCATAGCCCAGCAAGTACATAAGAATAACTTCGCCGCCAAACTTTTTGTGGGGGCGATAAACCATAAGGGCAACCATAAGCAGCAGATTAAAAAATATCTCGTACAAAAATGTGGGGTGAACCTGCAAATACTGTACGCCCTGGGCAATTACTATCCTTTCACGCAGGTCTGCGGGTACTACACCGCGGGCTTGCTCCAGCCTTATGCGCATGGCGAATAAATTATCTGTATATCCGCCAAAGGCTTCCCGGTTAAAAAAATTGCCAAATCGCCCTATTATTTGCCCAAGTAAAAGTGACGGGGCGCAAGTATCCGCAAATGTTGTAAAAGGGATTTTTTTCACAATTGACATAATAACCCCTGCCAACAACGCGCCAATTATCCCGCCATATATGGCCAGCCCGCCGTCACGTATACCAAAAAGCGTACGCCAAATAGAATAACCCTCATAAACCTGCCAGTTGAAAATAAGATAATAAGCGCGTAAGCCAACAAGGGCCATGGGAACGCCAAGCATCAGCAGGTCTGTGTAGTCATCCACCTTTTGGCCTGTGCGCTTTGCGTGCAAACAGGCAAGCAAGTACGCGGCAATTATACCAAACACGATTAGCACCGCGTACCAATAAATATCAATGCCAAATAGGCTGAACGGCAAGTGCTGCGGTACCCGCCGAAAATAGATTTGTAAGTTAGGGAACCAAATGTCCGGTGCTACATTATCTGGGGGCATGTTGGGCCACCTTTCGTGAAAAATTTCATTGGGCTTTATCCTGCTCAACCACCGCAATACCCAGTTCCTCCAATTGCGCCGGGTCAACCACATTTGGCGCGTGGGTCATCGGGCATGAGGCGTCCTTAACTTTAGGGAAGGCAATTACTTCCCTTAGCGAGTCCGCCCCGGCAAGCAGCATTATAATGCGGTCGAAACCAAGGGCAATGCCGCCGTGGGGCGGAACACCGTACTTTAACGCTTCCAGGAAGTAGCCAAAACCTTCTGCGGCGGTTTCCGGGGTAAAGCCAAGGGCCGCAAACATGCGATCCTGCAGCTCCCGCTGGTGGATACGAATGCTTCCGCCGCCAAGTTCGTAGCCGTTCAGCACCAGGTCGTAGGCACGGGCACGTACTGCCGCCGGGTTGGTTTCCAGCATATCCGCGTCTTCTTCCAAGGGCGATGTAAACGGATGGTGGGCGGCAAAATAACGGTCATCCTCTTCGGAATATTCAAGCAGCGGGAAGTGTGTCACCCACAGGAAATTATATTTGTCCTCCGGTATGGCACCTTTCCATTTTGCCGCCGCAAGGCGAACCGCACCAAGGGCATCATACACGGTTGAGGTCCGGTCTGCGCATAGGAAAATAACGTCACCGGCTTTCGCATTAAAACGCTCCGCTATTTCGCGCAGCTGCTCATCCGTGAAAAATTTTGAAATGGTGGATTTAATTGTGCCGTCCTCCGGCAGGGTAACCCAGGCCAGGCCTTTTGCCTTGTGGGTGCGGGCAAGCTCTACAAAAGCGTCAATTTGCTTCCGTGGCAGCCCGGCGCAGCCTTCCGCGCAAAAGCCGCGGACACTGCCGCCGCTTTCCAGCGCAGACGCAAACACTTGAAAATCTACGCCCTGCACCATGTCAGAAATATCTTTAAGCTCCATGCCAAAGCGCGTGTCCGGCTTGTCGGAACCAAAACGCTCCATTGCTTCCTTCCATGTAAAACGCGGGAAATTTGGTTCAATATCCACATCCATTACTTCGCTCATTATGCGAATCATAAGGCCTTCTGTCATGGCCATTACGTCTTCTTCTTCCGCAAAAGACAACTCAATGTCTACCTGGGTAAATTCCGGCTGGCGGTCTGCCCGCAGGTCTTCGTCACGGAAGCACTTTGCAATTTGAAAATACCTGTCAAAGCCGGCCACCATAAGGATTTGCTTCATCTGCTGGGGCGACTGGGGCAGGGCGTAAAACTGCCCGGGGTGCATTCTGGACGGCACAAGATAGTCACGCGCACCTTCCGGAGAACTGTTAATCAGAATTGGTGTTTCCACTTCCGTAAAACCGTCGTCAGACAAGTATTCCCGCACAACCCGGGCCGTTTTGTGGCGCATCTGGAATATTTTTTGCACGTCCGGGCGGCGCAGGTCGATGTACCTGTATTTTAGGCGCATGTCCAGCCCAACATCTTCATCTGTTACCTGGAATGGCGGAACTTCCGCCTCGGACAGCACGCGAAGGTCCGTTACATCAATTTCAATGGCACCTGTTGCCATTTCGGGGTTAACATTTTCCGGTGTGCGGGCAATTACCGTACCCACGGCGGCAATAACAAATTCCCCGCGGATAATCTCTTTCGCAAGCCGGTAATGCTCCGGTGATACTCGCTTTTCGTCAACTACAACCTGTACCAGGCCTGTCTTGTCGCGTATCACAAGAAATATCAACCCGCTTAAGTAGCGGCGTTTATTTACCCAGCCCATTACAGTTACTTGCTGGCCAATCATTTCCTGATTAACCTCGCCGCAATAATGCGTACGTCTCATGCCTTTCATACTTTCACCCATTTGTTACAATCTCCTTCTCTCTTGTCAAATTTATAATCCATTTAAACCTGTTCGTCTTTATAAACGCGATAATCCACTTATAGAACTGGTCGCTGAATATACATAAAAACACCACCCACGGCGGCGCGTTAAACACAAATGCCGCCAAAAACGCCATGGGAAGCACCAGGCACCAACTGACAATAGTGTCTACAATAAACACAAATTTAGTATCGCCCCCGGCCC
>JGI20163J15578_10000005_pt1 | contig 84264 bp, 77 predicted proteins | sample TergutCu122P1_FD_15578 | JGI IMG/M metagenome (IMG submission 15578)
ACTTTTTCGTATTCTTGCTCTATTGCTTCTTTTGTTAGCTCCATCTGTTATCACCGCGGACAGTTTAACTGGTTTCCTTCGACTTTACAACTGTAATACTAATACAACATAGCCTACTTCAAAACTTGAATGGGCTGTGTTTTTCTTAATTTGTAGGAAATTTTTCTGTACTAAACGCGCGCACAAGCGAAGCGCAAGAACTGTAACATGAGTTATAAAAATGGCAGAAATTTTTGGCACATCCATTGACGAGATAGAGGCCGCTGTTTTTGAAGGGGCATTGCCGGAGGATGTTTTGAAAATACTGAAAAAGTAGACGGGAGACAAAAATGGAGAGACGGTTAACCTTTGACCAAAACGTAATTTTTTACGACAAGCACCGACCCACCTACGGTACGGAAATATACAAAGATGTTTTAGAGTACAGCGACTTTGGGCCGGGTAAGCGGGCAGTAGAAGTAGGATGCGGCACTGGACAGGCTACAAGGCCATTTTTAGATACGGGCGGCCATGTAATTGTGTGCGAAATCGGTAAAAACTTGGCCGAGTACACCAGCCATAAGTTTGCGGATTACAGTAATTTGGACGTTAAGGTAATGCCATTTGAAGATTGCGGCATTGAAGAAAGCACCGTTGACCTGGTGTATGCGGCAACAGCGTTCCACTGGGTTGGCAATGGGGATGGAGGATACCCGCTGGCTCGTAAAATGCTAAAGCCCGGCGGCACTTTGGCCTGCTGGTGGAACAACCCCTGCCCAATGAGTGCGAACCCAACCCTTTACCGCGAGTTGCAGTATTTTTACAAGAAATATGCCCCACAACTTGTAAGCGGCTATGATGAAGATAGTGAAAAATTCGAAAAATGGTACATCAAGCGATGCGTGGACATCAATTCATTTTTCTATAAATACGGTTACAAAGAAGTGCAATTTAAAATGTACTACACTCACAGAACATTTTCCGCCAACGATTATTTTGAACTTTTGCACACTTATTCCGACCATATGAATGTGCCGGAGGAGCAACGCGTCGCTCTGTTTGACTCGGTACGGGACACGATAGAAAAATACGGCAGCATAACAATCAAAGACAGGATAGACTTGCATATGGGGAGTAAGTAATATGTACGGCTTTTTTAAATGCGCAAATTGCGGCGGCTCAATGCCGCTTCCGGCGTGCCCTTGCGGGCATGTGGTACCCTTCGCCTATGGTGTTTACAAATTAACGGACGCCCCATACATTGTTAACGACGATTCTGCCGAGGTGAAGTATATTGGCTACGAAGACATTGGCGAGGCGTATTCCAGCGGCGCGGCGTTTACATTGGCGTCCGAAGAAGAAAAACACAACCGCATAGCGGAAATAATAGATGGCGGAATCCTCCTTGACCTTGGCTGCGGTGACGGACTGTTTACGGTGCCGCTTCTAAAGCGGGGCTTAAACGTAATTGCTATGGACATATCCGATAAAATGCTGGCACTGCTGTACAAGCGGGCGGATAACGCAGGTGTAGATACGTCCAACCTTGTGGCTTGCCGTGCAAACGCGCTTACCGTGCCGCTGGTAGACAACTCCGTTGACGCGGTTATCGCCAACAGTATGCTACACTTAATTTCCAAACCGGAAATGGTGGTTAGTGAGATACACCGTGTCCTTAAAAAGGGCGGCAAATTTATTTCCCTTGAAGATAAGCCAACCACCGGCAACATTTCCGACAGAAACAGCTTAACCCCACAGGAAGCGGCCGAAAATGCGAGGCACGAAGAAATGGTTGGCTACATTCACCGCAGATATTTTGAAATATTAAAAGCCGAGTATGACATACACGGCACCCGGCATAGCTGGAAATTTGATAAAGACAGTGTGTACGGCGGGTTGTTCGCGGAAAATGAAAAACTTGTAGTCCCGCTTAACAAAAAAATCCGGTACACCCTTGAGGATACATTTATACTGCGTATGCGGGGCAAAGGCTACTCGGACCAGTCGGATGTGCCCCGGGATATTCATGAAAATGTGTTTGCCCGGGTTATGGCAGAGTTTATAGAAAAATACGGCAATAACGCGCCAAAGACAATTTATACGGGATACGAAAATGATGTGGAAATAGCGGTGTATACAAAGTAACTACTTGTTTTTATTCCCATACTGCGCAGTTCTTTTTTCTGCGCAAAATACATAATATTCGTCTATTTCATGTACCCTTACGCCGCCGAATATGGCCGTAAGTTTATTTTTGTACCAATCTTTCCGTTTTGTTACCATGTACATTTTGCCGCCAATTTTCAACCGGTTAAAGCCTTTTTCTATAAAATGCTTTGGTACGGAAAAATCTGCGTGGTAGGGCGGGTTAGAAAGGATAAATGTAAAACCTGTGTCGGTGATGTTGTTAAACCCGTCGCTTTGGATTATTTTTATGCCGCTTACCCCGTTAAGTTCCGCGTTTTTTTTGGAAAGCTCTACACAGGGTTTTGCATTGTCGCTCATTACAATACTTTGTGGGCCCACAAGCTTTGCGGCGTAAATACCCACAACGCCGTAGCCGCAGCCCAGGTCAAGGAGTTTATCGTGGGCTGTTAGGTTTTCCGGCAGGTTTGCCACACGCAGCATTGCTAAAGTGCCCTTGTCAATGCCCAAGGGTGAAAAGGAGGTTTTGTGGGTTTCAAATGTCAGTTCAATTTCATTTATGGTTTCTGTTAACATTTTATCTCTCCGGTTTTTTCATTTATTCGAAAGTATACCACACTCACTTTCCCGGCGAAACTAAGGTGTAAAATAAATTTTCAAAGTAAATTCCGGAGGAGTGATTTTTTTGTTTTGGTTTCAATGCATGAAAAATTATATGCGGGTGATAATAGTTAGCATAGTCATGTTACTGGTGTTAGCTGTATCCATTTTTATTTTGCTGCGGCACAACTCACGCCAGCCGGAACGTGAATTTAACGGAACATTTATAAGGGGTTATTGCCACTATGGATATTTATATCAAGCCCAAAAAAAAGGTAACTTTGTATGAGCGGACAGAAGTTTTGATACAAGATGTTGCCGATGTTGTAGCTACAAAGGAAGTGGCCGGCAAAATAAAAAAGATGCGACTGCTTACCATCGATAACAGCGCGGGTAAAAAGCAGAACCACCTGATTAGCGTTACGGATATTATTACCGTCATACAAAAAACCTACCCCAATTTTACGGTAAACAACGTGGGCGAGCCGGATACATGGGTCCAGTATATGACAAAAAAAAGCTATGACAGGGCCTGGCTTAAATGGCTGAAAATTGCTGCCGTAGTGCTGGTGTTGTTTATAGGTTCTTCCACGGCAATTATGAGTTTCCATACAGACGGGCAAGTACCAAAAGTATTTGAAAAATATTACAGCATATTTTTTGGCGAAGAAAAACAGAACCCGGGTATTATAAATATTCCGTATTCCATTGGGCTTGGTTTGGGGATTATCGTATTTTACAACCATTTTATGGGCAAGAAATTAACAGGGGATCCAACCCCAATCGAGGTTGAAATGGAGCAATACGACCGGGAAGTTACGGAAACCATGGTAGACGCATTGGCACAGCGGCAGGAGAGAATGGAGAAAGACAATGGAAATTCTTAAATATCTTCTGGCGGTGCTGATTGGGGTTGGCAGCGGGCTGGTTGTATCCGGCGCGGTTTTTGCTTTTATAACAATTGTGGGGGTTGTACCGCGGCTGGCGCAAAAGACTAAAACGGAACGGCATATTAAAGTGTACGAGTCTGCAATTGTTCTTGGCGGTTTTTTTGGAACCCTTACGGGCGTGATAGGTTTCACCTTGCCAATAGGCAGTGCGCCTGTGGTGGCGGTAAGCCTGGCAAACGGTGTTTTCTTTGGGGCGTTGGCCATGTCCTTGGCAGAAGTGCTTAACGTAATTCCAATTCTTACGCGGCGGGGGCGTTTGCAGCACGGGATGTTTTACTTTGTAATGGCAATCGCGCTGGGTAAATTTGTTGGGGCGTTGCTGTACTTTCTTGTACCCGGGTTTTATGACGCCGGAAATATGTAAACGTGACCCCCTGATATCAGGGGGTACATGAAAGGTTGATATCTATGAACCAAACAAAGGAAGACAAGCAAATCTACAGCGAAATGGTAAAAGCTGCGTCACCAAGTTCTACAACATTTGCCAATTGTGTAAAAGCGTTTTTTGTAGGCGGTGCAATTTGCGCTGTTGGGCAAATTATTCAAAATGTTCTTTTGCGTACGGGCCTTGTGCGGGATGACGCAAGCTTAATTACAGCATCTATTTTAATTGTGGCCGCAGTTCTGCTTACGGTGCTGGGGCTTTACAGCAAACTGGCAAAACACGCGGGTGCGGGTTCAATTGTCCCCATAACCGGTTTCGCTAACGCCATTGCTGCGCCTGCCATCGAGCATAAAGAGGAAGGGCTTGTACTGGGCGTCGGCGCGAAAATGTTTATTATTGCCGGGCCGGTAATCGTCTACGGCCTTGGGGCTTCTGTTGTTGTGGGGTTAATCTATTACTTTGTGAGATAATATGTAAGCTCAAAAAACGTGTAAGGAAGGTTTTATTTTATGAGCGTAAAACACATAGGCAAGGCAAGCGTCAGATTTTCCGCGCCGCCTACAATACTGGCCACGGCGTCGGTAGTGGGCCCAAAAGAAGGCGAAGGTCCTTTAGCGCAGTATTTTGACGAAATATCCGACGACATGCTTTTCGGTAAAAAAACATGGGAACAGGCCCAAAGCGAGATTGTCCGCAGGGCCGTGGAAATGGCAGTGCAAAAAGCGAGTTTGCGAATGCAAGATATTAACTATATCTTCGCAGGGGATTTGCTTAACCAAATAAGCGGCTCTACGTATGGGGTGCGGGATTTCGGCTGCTCTTACTTTGGACTGTTTGGGGCCTGTTCTGCAATTGGGGCAGGGATGTCCCTTGGGGCAATGCTGATTGACGGCGGCTTTGCAGATTACGTGGTTTCTTCCGCGTCCAGCCATTTTTGCAGTACAGAAAAGACATTTCGCTTTCCGCTGGAATTGGGGACGCAAACGCCGCCAACTTCCTCTTATACCGTAACCGGTGACGGTGCGGTTGTACTTTCTAAACAAGGAGACGGGCCATATGTAACTGCCGTCACAACAGGCACAGTGGTGGACATGGGCGTAACTGACGCCGCTGCCATGGGCGCGGCAATGGCACCTGCCGCGGCAGATGTTATAGTCACCCACTTTAGGGATTTGCAGCTTTCTCCGGACTACTACGATGTAATTGCCACAGGTGACTTGGGCAGTGTCGGGTCTGCGCTGCTGCTGCAGCTAATGAAAAAAGAAGGCTATGACATCGGCACTGTTCACACCGACTGCGGGCTGCTTATTTTCAACAGAGAAACCCAGGACGTAGACAGCGGCGGAAGCGGTTGTGGCTGTTCTGCGGCAACATTGGCCGGGTATTTTTACAGGAAGCTGAAAGACGGCGGCATCCGTAAGATGCTGTTTGTGCCCACAGGGGCCCTTCACAGTGTGGCAACGGTGCAGCAAGGGGAAAGTATTCCCGCAATTGCCCATGCGGTGGCCATTGAAGCATAGGCGTTTTACGAAACAGAAAGGCGGTAGACAATGATTATTTTTTGGGCATTTGTAATTGGCGGGCTTATTTGCGTAATTGGCCAACTGTTAATTGACCTTACAAAACTAACCCCGGCACGGATACTGGTATTTTTTGTTGTGGCGGGGTGTATCCTTGGGGGCCTTGGCTGGTACGACAGACTTGTAGAGTTTGCCGGGGCAGGGGCGGCAGTACCGCTGCCCGGTTTTGGCAACCTACTTGCCCGTGGCGTAAAGCGGGCCATAGACGAAAAAGGTTTGCTGGGCGTGATAACCGGCGGTGCCACTGCCATGGCAGGGGGCTTAACCGTAGCAGTAATTTTTGGATACCTTGGGGCATTGGTCAGCTCTCCTAAGATGAGAGAATAGTTATGACCTAAACTGCACTTCCTTCAGCGGGCTGTTTTTATGCCCAATCAGGTAGGTATTCATTTTGGCGGCGTCAATACCGGAGTCCATGCTCCCATGGGCAATGGCATCGCCAAGGTTGTACGCGGCAACGTATTCGTGCCAGTTGGAATATATGCGGCTTGCGGTGTCCGCCGTTCTTTTGATATATGCCCAGGCTTCTTCTTCCGTTAAGTAGCCAACGGCGGCGCAGGCACGGGCAGTGTATGCCACGCTTCCAAGGTCGCAGGCGGCAAAATTATTTATCTCATATGTCTCGTTGTGGGGATGCTTGTGGCTTTCTATCAGCGGGTCTGTTAAACGGGAAATAACATCCCCGTAAGATTTGACCCCGCCCGTAATTGTGGCGCGAAGGGAATTTAAGGCCAGTTCGCGGGTTTTTTCCTGTATATCGCTTTCGATTTCTTCCTCGGTTTTTTCTTCGTAGCCTTCCTTGTTGGTGGCGGCGATAATGTACCAGTCCAACGCTGTGGCAGAGTTTTTGACCGCGGCCTTGTAACTTGTGTCAAGGCCTTCAAGGTCTTTAATGTCGTCCACGGTCACAAAAAAGTTGTCGTGAAGGTACCTGCCAAACCAGGACTCGTCCCGTTTTTCGTGACCGGCTATAAATCTTTTGTAAATCTCGTTTGCCACAGGGGTGTCGCATTCGCATGTTACATTGGACTCCAACAAGGTTTTGGCTTCCTCGGTGTTTGTCACCTGCCATTTGTTGTTTACCATGTCTAACAGGGGCTGCAAATCTTTAGCGTTGCCGTAATCGTCGGGCAGTAATTTGAAAATACGGGCAGATTCCTTACGGTAGTATGCCATGGGCGCGCCAAAGGCAAGCCACCGCTGCTGTTCCTGTGTGACGGCGTTGGCTTCCTCAAATTCTTTTACGCTGTCCCGCTCCATTGGTTCCGGGGCCAGCTTGGCGTGGGCCTTGCGAATGATTTTGCCAAACATGGCAAGGACAATTACTGCGACAACGGATAAAACAAAAATTACCGGCATATGCATACGAACACCTCACTATGAAATTTTGTGTCGGTTAAATAATACCAAAAATTTCACATTATGCAAATACGATTTGTTTTGCGAGGAATCGTTAGATGACGAAGCAATCCAGCGACTTTAAATGTAAGCCAAAGTCGCTGGATTGCTTCGTCGTTTCACTCCTCGCAAAGCACTACGCATAATACTGCGCTTGCGCGTTCCAAAGTTCGTGATATTTACCTTTCGCGTCCGCTACCAACCGATCGTGGCTGCCCCTTTGTACAAGCTTTCCTTTGTCAAACACGGCAATGTCGTCGCAAAAGCGGCAGGAGGATAAACGGTGGGAAATATATATTGCTGTCTTTTCGCCTACAATTTCGTTAAACTTACTGTAAATTTCATACTCCGCGATAGGGTCCAGGGCGGCGGTGGGCTCGTCCAGGACAATAAACGGCGCGTTTTTGTATAGTGCCCTTGCCAGCGCGATTTTCTGTGCTTCCCCGCCGGAAATTTCTATACCGTTTTCGTCGTAGCCTTTGTACAGGTAGGAATCTAATTCCATGCCCTTCATATCAAAGCCGGCTTTGTCTAAACATTCCGTAACCCGCGCAAAATCCGGTTTCGCGCTGGTTGCCACATTTTGCGCCAGTGTAAAGTCAAACAGCCCAAAATCCTGAAACACCACGGAGAATATGGCCATATATTCATGAAAGCGGTACTTTCGTATGTCTATGCCGTTTAAAGTTATTTCGCCCTCGGTAGGGTCGTACAGGCGGCACAGGAGTTTTATCATGGTGGTTTTACCGCTGCCGTTCATGCCTACAACGGCCAGCCGCTGGCCAATGCGGAAGTTTATGCTAAGGTTGCGCAAGGCGTATTCATCGGAGCCGGGGTACTTAAAGGACACGTTACGGAACTCAATTTCATACTCGTTGTCCGTGCGCTTTTCCACAGGGATATTTCCCTTGTACTTCTCGTCGGGCAAGTCGAAATACTTGTAGAAAACTTCCAGGTGAGGTGTGTTAACCTTGAGCCGTACAAGTGTGTTCATAATGCCGGTTATTTGGCCCGTAAGCAGTGTAATTGCCCCCACATACTGCACTACACTGCCTATGCTGTACATACCGGCAATGGCACGCAGGCCAATTAGCAGGTATACCGCGCCGGAAAATACCGTATTAACTGCGGCAGTTACCCCATTAAAGCCGCCTCCTACCGTGTATTCAGACTTGTCAAAAAAGTCTTGCCATTGCTTCATTACGCCCATTATTAAAGATTTTTGGTTGTACAGGCGAATATCTTTACCGGCATGTTTAATGTAGCCGGTGGCGTTAGAGCCATAGTAAAGGTACAATGTGTTGGACTTGGCCAAGTTGCCTATGAACATCTGCCGCCGCCGTTCCTGTACTTTTACAGAAAATGAGCGAAGCAGGAGAATTAGCACAAATACAGCCACGATAATCAGCGGCGCGGCAGGGTGCGTAGCCCATGTATCCCGGTTTGGGGGAAGGGAGTTAAACATCCCAACCAGCAATACCACAGACGCGATAAGCCCCATAAGGCCGTTAGACAAGGACGAGATAGACCAGTAGACACGGGTAAACCCTGCGTCCGAGGACCCCATTCGGGCTTCCAGTTGATGGATAAGTTCATGGGTTTTTGGGTTTTCTGCCTGGGCATAATCCATGTCACTAAAGGTAGTACCGATAAGCGTATTTTGTTTACTAAAAAATGACGTGTTTGTTATGTTCGACTGCTTCGAAAGCACGGCCCCAATTACAGACAGTGCAAGGTTTGCCCCAAGTGTTACAGATACATAAAGGATGATTCGGTTCAATTCTCTTGCCCCAATTAACTCGTTAATGATGCGGGCAGAAAAAAACAGTGTTAAGGCCGGGCCAATGGCAGATACAATCGCGGATAAAATGGTTATGGGTATGTGCCGAGGTACCATACCATGGATAATTTTGACTGCCCGTATGTTTAACATAATTATGTTTTTCATGCCTCTGCCTCCTCTGCATAGTAACTGGACTGAATATTAAACATATGGGCGTAACTGCCGCCTTTGGCTATTAGCTGGTCGTGGGTGCCAATTTCGGCAATAGTTTGATTTTCTATGAACAAAATACGGTCACAAAAGCGGGTACTGGCCAAGCGATGGGAAATATACAGGGAGGTTTTCCCCTTTGTTAATTCCGCATATTGTTGGTAAATTTCGCTTTCCGCGATAGGGTCCAGGGCGGCGGTAGGTTCGTCCAGGATAATAACGGGCGCGTCTTTGTACAGGGCGCGGGCCAGGGCAAGCTTTTGCTTTTCTCCGCCGGAAAGTTCAATGGCGGTTTCATCTGTACGGCGGACTATGCCTGTATATTCCTTTTTAGGCAGGGACTCCACCTTTTCCCACAGGCCGGAAAGCCGCAGGGCGTTTTCAACTTTTGTCCTATCCGCTTCTTCCGGCGGCAGGGAAGACACGTTGCCGATAATCCCCGTGGTGGTAAGGTTAATGTCCTGGAATACCGGTGAAAACAAGGTGAAATATTCATCTCTGTTGTACTCTGCCACCGGGGTGCTGTCCAGAGTTATTTCGCCGGTGGTGGGGGCGTATAAACCGCATATCATTTTTATCAGAGTTGTTTTGCCTGCGCCGTTTGCCCCCACAATTGCAATGCGCTCGCCGGGCGTTATTTCCAGGTTAATGTCACGTAAGGCCGGTGCCCCTGCGTTTGGGTAGGTGTAGGACACATTTGTCAAATTTATGCCAAGTTGTTTGCCAACGGCAGGCAACGGGCAGCCTTTGCCTGTGTTAAAGCGGTTAGGGTAATCGTAAAACGCGCGGATGTCTGTCATTTCGCTGTTAGACAGCAGAAATGCATTGCCGGAGCTTAAAATCCCGGACATCCACCCGGCCAGGGTACCTATCGCCGCGAAAGCAAACACAAACTCCCCCAGGGTTATGGTGTCGTTTAAGATCAAGAAAATTAGAAATGCATACGCGGCCCCTTCCCGGGCCAAAATTAGAAAAGCGTCTGTCAGCCGTACGGCCATGTTTCGGTTTTCTAATTTATTGCGGGCGTTTAAATCATCTGCAAAGGCCGTGTTAAGCATGTCCCGCAAAAAACCGCCAAGAGAATACAGGCGGACATCTTTGGCAAGGTTGATGTGTTTTAAAACATGTGTGGAGTAATTCAGCTTGCGGCCCAGCTTTGCGCGGGCGTCCCGGGTCCGCTCTTCGTATTTACGCGCCCAGGTTAGCATCGCGCCGTTAACTGCGGTAGTTACAACAAGTATGGCGATAATAATTGGGTTTATACTTGCTACCACGCCGCCAAAAATTATAAGCCCAAGTATGTTTGTTATAAGCCCGGACAAGTTTTTGGGCAGGTTTAACCCGGCGGCATAGTTACTGTTTGTAGCGTGGCTTGCTTTAGCTTGCACCTTTTGCGCTTCCGGGCATTCTAACAGCTCGTAGTCTATTGTAATCCGCTTTCCTAAGTAGTGGCTCCAAAAAACATTGCTGCCGAATATGCCAAAACCCCAGTCGATAAAGTCGTCTGTGAAGGATTTTGTAAAATTTAGCACTATTAACAGCAAAACCATAAGACCCACCCGGGTGGTAAACTCTGTTGGGTAAACTCCGGCTGTTAGGGCGTCTATTACCACGCGGGGCAAAAGAATAGCGGCCAGTGGCAACGCTACCCGGGCAATTGTGCCTACAAAAAACATGACTACCATTAATTTGTGATAGTTCCAGTACTCGCGAAAGGCGTAGAATGTGTTGGATGGGATGGAGTAAGCGGGAGTCTTTTTGTTCATGGGTATCACTCCTGTAAGGTGTATTATTTATGCAATTACTTTACCACATTTTGGCCCCAAAAATAAAAACGCGCGTGAACGGTTAGAAATCACGCGCGAGTGGTAGAAATGGGTGATATCAGGGGGTAGCGGATTTAGAAAATTTTATGTTTACACACACATGATTTGTGGTATAATAAAAGCAGGTAATCAAACGTGTAATGCCGTGGCTTACCCAACTAAATGAGTTGAAACACAACCACTCAGCTATTCCCGTAGCAGAGTGGTTTTACTTTTATCTACGCTATATTAGCTGTAAAATAAAGGTGAGTAATGCCAAAAGAACCAGCCATGCTGTAAAAATTACAATCATAAGCCTGTAGATGTCCTTTTTCATAGCCTCACCCCCTAACTGTAAAACGGTTAGGGTTAGCCACTTCTGCCTGATTACCTGCTTAACTTATAATAACGTAAATTTGCACCTAATACAACAATGTCGAACATAATTTTCACGCATTTATGTTCGTGTGTTCATTTTACCCTACAACGGCAGCATTACCTCCGTGGCAAACACACCATCGTCATGCTGGCGGTCTACAAAGCCCTGGTATTTCTCCGCCATTTTATCAATCCGCACCAGCCCAAACCCATGGTTGGCGGCGGATTTTGTGGTTAAGTACGTTTTTCCGGCTTTCTTAATTTCGCCGCCTGTAGCATTGGATACGGAAATATAAAGCATTTCCTTGTGGATGCCAATGTACACCCGTATAAACCGCTCTTCCAGCCGGGGCAGTTTTATACATGCCTCGATGGCGTTGTCTAACAAATTGCCGACAATTACGCACAGGTCAACCGGCTGCACTTGCAAAACCTTGGGTACAATGGCCTTGGCGTTTATGGCAATTTTTTTAGACCGCGCCAGTGAAATTTTGCTGTTAAGAATGGCGTCAACCATTACGTTGCCGGTTTTTAAGATTGTGTCAACCTTGGTAAGGTCCGCGTCCAGCTTGCCCAGGTAAGTGTCCGCTTCTGCAAGCTGGCCTTCCGCCAAGTGGGCTTTAAGTACCTGAATATGGTTGTGATAATCGTGCCGCCAGCCCCGCATTTGTTTGTAAATATTTTCTACCTCGTCGCAGTGACGGGAAGCCAGCTCGTTCTGGTAATCTGCCACACGCCGCTCTACAAGCCGGTGCATATATTTTCGGTTTGCCAGCAGCATTATAATAACCAGCACAATTCCCGCGCCTATGTATACGAAAATCATTGGCCCGCACCGCCTTTAAGGTAATCTATCATCGCTTTGTTTACATGGGCATACTGCCGCCTGGATAGGGGCAGCACGATGTTATAATCCATAATAATTTCTGTTTTAGTAATCTTGCGTACATGGCGTAAATTTATTACATAACTGCGGTGACACTGGACAAGTTCCGTGGTAAGTTGCCCTTGCAACTGATACAGTGGCATTTTTATAACAAGCTTGCCGCCGCCTGTGGTGTGTATTTCCAGGTTATGGTCCAGTGCCTCGATGAAAATAATGTCTTCCAATGAAAGGCGGGTTTGCTCCCCTTCTGCCGTCAGCAGTATTTCCGGCGATTTTTTGGAAAGTTGGGCCACGGCGCGGTTTAGCACCGGAAATAATTTTTCCGCGGATACGGGCTTCATAAGGTAATGTAAAGCGGCCACATCGTAGCCCAGTGACATGTAATCCGGAAAACCGGTTATGAATATGATTTGCACTTTGTCATTTTCTGCCCGTATTTTTTTCGCCAGCTCAACGCCGTTCATGGCTTTCATTTCAATATCCAGCAACAGAATATCTACAATTTTATCTTCTTCGTAGGCGAATAAAAATTGCTCCGCGCTTTGGAAGGTTGATATGCGCGCAAGGGTATTTTGCTCTGCTGCCCATTGGTTAATCAGCTTTGTAAGATACGAAATTTCTACAATTTCATCATCGCAAATTGTTAGTTTTATCATTATGCGTCACCTGCCTTGGCAAAATATTAACACAGGTTGGCGCAACGCGCTATAGGCTTACCGTGATGTCTGCAACAACTTCAATTTCCGGAAACACATCCTCCCAATTGTCGGAATGGAGTTTGTAAAGGCAGTAATTTTTCTGCCGTAATAGCTCCAGCCAGCCGTAGCCGTCTGTTGCATACTCGTTTTGAAGTTTATCGGCTGTGGCGAATATTTCCTTTATAATCTGCTCCGCCAACATTTCCTTTATTTGCGCCATATCCGCGTATTTCGCCGGTGATTCGTCTAATTTAGCTGTTACTTTAATGTTTACTGCCGCTTGCAGGCCTTTTTCATTTTCAGCCGAAGGTCGGAAGCAGATTTTTGCTGTATGCTTCATTATTTTAATGGGAACAAGATTTCCGCCATACTCCACAGTTACAACCGCGCCGTTATTTCCGCGGTTTACGCACCATAAGAAACCCTGCAGTTCTTCGGCAGAGAGTTCCCCGGTTTTTTGCCGGTTTTTTATTACAACTGCACCGTCTAATTTAAGAGGTGTCTCCTTGCAATCCTCATTTTTTATCATTGGAATTACCGCGTCATTTTTGTATGAATTGGCCAACTGCTGCAAATTAAGCGCGAAACTTGACCCGCCAAGCCTGCTTTTACTGCGGTAAATATCCGCCGCAAATAACCCGGGCAGGGTTTCTTCCGGGGGCTTCGCTTCCAAAATATCTTTCGCGCTGCCGTTAGTTGCAAGTACGTTAAGCCGTAGATCTATTTCCGGTTTATTCTTTACAGCGTTAATAACGCTGCCTGTCATATCCCCGTCATTAAGAAGGCTGCTGCCAAACACAAGAAGTTTTGCCTGGCCGTAGTAGAGGGTTTTGTCGGTTTTTGCGTCCAATTTTTTAAAGGCTTCAGTTATTGTCTGTCCGGTGGCGGTTTTTGTATGGTGTGATTCGTCACTGTCTTCATCACCGTCCTTTTTTAGCAATGGAACGGCTAGGGTTACGGCATATTCGCCGTTGTCACTGTCTACGCCTATGGCCGTTATAAATGCCCTGTCTTCAATTTCTACCCGGTCTTGGCAGCTTGTTAGCAGTAGGGTACAGGCAAGTAACAGGAGTGTAGCTTTGCGCAACTTAGCCGCTGCCAGCAAAATAACCGGCAAAACAATCATAAAAAATATACCAACGGTAAAATACATAGAATCCAGTACCTTATACACATCCCCCCATGGGAATACAGACACAGCAAAAACCGCGGCAGTAGTAATAATAACCCCCAAATACCACGATTTTGGTCTAAAAATATCTTTCACCAGTACGCCGCCAAAAAATAACATCATGTTTACAATGGCGAAAGTTGTAATAATCCAAAATGCGAACACTAACGTCTCATGCCACTGTATAAACGAGCCGGGGATGTTTACCATGTCCATCATGCGCAGTACGGGCCATTGTTGGTCAATAACGCCGGGCCCAAATTTTACGATGGTCAATACCGTAATTACAAGGATTATCCCCCCTGCAAGGCCCAGTGCCCCTGCCACATGCCGCGCCATATGTTTGCTGCCTTTCCGTAAAAATGGCGACACCAAAAGCAAGCATTCCAGCCCGGTAAAAACAAACCCAAGCCGCAAAGTGCCTTGCAACAAATCTCGGGGAGGGGTAGCCAACACGGGTTGTAAATTTGCAAAATTGGTGTCAAAAAAGGCGAGAATAACCAAAAATATGAAAGGCAAAGCCATTACAGCAAACAATATTTCCGCTACGCGGGCCCTGGTTTCCATTCCTTTTATGGCGGCATAGGCACACACCGTAAGCACTACCGCACTAACTACCGCCACCGGTGTTTTTGGCAGCATAACCGATTGGGTTATTTCCATAAAAATCCGCAGCTCCAGCCCGGCAGAAACAACTAATTTCAGCCACAGCACAACGCCGCAAACATACGCCACCGGACGGGTTAGCAATATGCCGGTAAACTCTATAAACCCGGCATCCGGCTTTGCTTTTGTGGCCGCGTTTACAGCCGTGGAAATAAACATGCCGATAAGCACCGCGATAACAGTAAGCCAGGCAACAATAAACCAACCGTCTTCCCCGGCAAATTCTGCAGCGCGCCGTGGCAGGACAATTACGCCTGTGCCCATTGCACTAAGGATTATCAGTATCTGTAATTGTCGTATTGTTATTTTTCTGTTAGCGGCAAGCATATGGCACCTCGGGTTATAAAAAATTGTACAAAAGGATACGCAATGGTATATTTAGCTACATCCTATTCCTCTGGCCTCTTCTGGCAAAGAATGGCCGCTTTGTAAAGCTTGTAAGCGGAAAACGGAAGAGGCTGTCTTTAAGTTCGTGGTAACCGTCCATTTCTGCAGAGGCAAAGGGCATAAGGTACGGAAAATGAAAACTTTTTAACGACGCCAAATGCACCAGCACAAAAATTAGCCCCATCCCAAGGCCAAGGAAACCAAATGCTGCTGCGGCAAGTAACAGCCCGTATTTTACAAGCCTAAAGCTGTATACCAGGGATATATTTGGTATGGCAAATGTTGCGATGCTTGTCATTGCCACAATAATTACAACAATTGGGCTAACCAGGCCTGCTTCAACGGCTGCCTGGCCAACAATTAAGCCGCCAACAATGCCGATTGTGCCGCCGGAGGCGTTCCGCAGCCGTATGCTTGCCTCCCGCAGCAGCTCAAATGCGGCATCTAACAAGAAAATCTCTATTACGGCAGGGAAGGGGACTGCTTGGCTTGCTTCCGCAAGTTTGGTCACCATTAATAACGGAATCATTCCCGGGTGGTACAGTGCCACGGCAATATAAAATGCAGGCAGTGCGACGGCCAAAAACGCGCCGATAAAGCGCGTAAACCGTGTAATGGACATAACCTGCCAGCGGCTGTAGTAGTCTTCCGCAGACTGGAACAGGCAGTTAAGTGTTACAGGTACCAAAATTACAAATGGCGAATTATCTACAATTATGGCAATTCGTCCTTCCAAAATGGAAGACGCGGCTTTGTCCGGCCTTTCTGTCAGCTGCACTTGGGGGAACGGACTTAGCCAGTTTTCCTCTATTAATTGCTCTACACAGCCACTGTCGGAAATTCCGTCAATTTGTATTTGCTCCAGGCGACGCTCCACTTCCTGCAATATTTCCGGGCGTACAATATCCTCCATGTACATAAGCGCGATGTCGGTCAGGCTTCGCCGCCCAAGTTTAGACTGTTTTACCTTTAAATTTGTGTCACGAATGCGCCGCCGCACCAATGCCGTGTTAAAGCGCATTACTTCACTAAAAGCTTCTCTTGGGCCCTGCACAACTACTTCCGTTTCCGTGGCTTGTATGCCGCGGTTTGGGAAACCCCGTGTGGCTATAACAATTACCTTATTAAAACCTTCCACAAAAACCGCCGTATCCCCGGCATGGATAAAGTAAAGTATGTCGTCCCAATTATCTGCCTCGGAAATGTCGGCTGTGGCAATACCCCTGTCCCGCAGGGCTGTATATAAATCCATGCTTTTGCCGTCTTGGCTAAGTTTTGACCAGTCCATATCAAACAGCCGTCTAATTACGGTCAAGTCTGTAAGTTCGCGGTCGGTCATTGCGTCTATATACGCAGTGTAAATCCATGGTGCGCCTTCGCCGCCGGGTGGGAATTTTCGCCCTATAAAATCTTGACAATCTGCAAATAATTTCTCTAGGATTTTGATATTTTCGTCCAAAATAGGCGAGGGCGCAGGTTTCGTTTTTGTATTATTCATGCATATAATGTGCGTCAAAGACAGTAATTTTATTCATTGACAAATTCTACAGAAAATTTCTTAAAATTTTGTAAATTCAGCTAATGGCGGGAAATGTAACAATAGTGTAATATCATTCTTGTAGCACATACTATGTTTACGCATATGTGCTAAACATAAGGAGGCAAGCAAATGGCTGGATTAGAGCTTAAAAACATTGTAAAGAAATATCCAAACGGGTTTGTAGCTGTACATGATTTTAACATGAAGGTAGAAGACAAAGAATTTATCATTTTTGTAGGCCCTTCAGGCTGTGGAAAAACAACAACTTTGCGTATGATCGCCGGTTTGGAAGAAATAACTGAAGGTGAGCTGTATATAGGCGACAGGCTTATGAACGACGTAGCTCCAAAAGACCGCGACATCGCAATGGTATTCCAAAACTATGCGTTGTATCCTCATATGAGCGTATACGACAACATGGCGTTTGGCCTAAAACTTCGTAAAACCCCTAAGGCAGAAATTGAAAAGCGTGTACATGAAGCCGCTCGCATTCTTGACATCGAGCATCTACTGGATCGTAAACCAAAAGCTCTATCCGGCGGTCAGCGTCAGCGTGTAGCTATGGGTCGCGCGATTGTTCGTGAGCCAAAAGTTTTCCTAATGGACGAACCTCTATCTAACCTTGACGCGAAACTTCGCGTACAAATGCGTACAGAAATCACAAAGCTTCATCAAAGATTACAAACCACTTTCGTTTATGTAACCCATGACCAGACAGAAGCTATGACACTGGGTACCCGTATCGTAGTTATGAAAGACGGTCTTATAATGCAGGTAGACAGTCCTGTAAACCTATACAATAAACCACAAAACCTATTTGTTGCCGGTTTCATTGGCTCTCCGCAAATGAACCTTGTAGAAGTTGGCGTAGAAAAACGCGGCGGCGATATTTTCCTAATATTTGGCGAACACGGCATTAAATTACCGGAAGCAAAAGCCCGCGCAGTAGAAGAAGGCGGCTATGTCGGCAAAACAGTTGTTATGGGTATCCGTCCGGAAGACCTTAAAGACGAAGAAATGTTTATAAGCCAAGCTCAAGATGCTACCATTAAATGTGAAGTTGAAGTAACAGAGCTTTTGGGTGCGGAAGTTTACTTGTATCTTGCATGCGCAGGCCAACCGTTAACAGCCCGCGTAAACCCAAGAAGCACCGCAAAATCCGGCGATGTTATCAATGTTGCATTGGATGTTCAGCGTATTCATATATTTGATAAAGAAACAGAGCAAGTAATTACAAACTAATACACACAAAAAATTCAACCCTTGTCGCTGTGGCAGGGGTTTTATATTACAAAAAAAGAGCCGTACAGGCTCTTTTTAAGTACAATCAATTATTCAGCAACACACGCGTCTACAGGGCAAGCTCCTGCACATGCGCCGCAGTCGATACAATCGTCTGCGTTAATTACATAAACATCACCTGCAGAAATGCAAGATGTCGGACATTCGCCTTCGCAAGCACCACATGCGATACATGCGTCAGTAATTTTGTAAGCCATTCATTTCACCTCCAATAGAGTTAACTACTTATGTCGGATGATAACAAAAATACGCCCGATATGCAAGAAAATATATGATATTGTTTGTACCATTCAATATTTACCCCCTGATATCATATTGGCCAATGTGATATCAGGGGGTAAATGATTGACGCGGATGGACTTAATATCGTACACTGTATCCATACAATTTTGATGTGAATGGAGGTAATTGCATGGCACAAAATAACCGCATAACTATCACAAACAATGAATTTACAATTGGCGGCAAACGAATTTGGTTTAACGGGGTAAACACCCCATGGAACAAATGGAACGACTTTGGCGGCAACTACGACGACCGGTGGTGGAACAATCACTTTGCAGAACTGCACAAAGCAGGCGTTAATTCTACCCGTGTGTGGATTAACTGCAACAACGACCAAGGTGCGGTAGATATTGACGAAAACGGAATGGTAACAGGCGTATCTGCAAAGCACTGGGACGATTTGGCTAAACTTTTCGAAGCTGCAGAGCGTCACCAAATTTACATTATGGCTACACCCTTGTCTTTCGACCATTTCAAAGACACCGGTACCCGCCCCGAGGCGCAAAAATGGCGGAATATGCTGCTGAACAAAAAGTCGGCGGAATCTTTTGCACAAAATTATATCGTTCCTTTTTTGCAAAAATTTGGCCACAACCCGCGGTTGTGGAGTATTGACTTAATGAATGAGCCGGATTGGGTTAACGAAGGTCCGGAATGCGGTAGAATTCCCTGGGAAAACATTTCTTATCTGTTTGCCGTATGTGCGTCGGTTATCCATGAACATAGCAATGTTTTGGTTACGGTTGGAATTAATATGCCAAAATACAGCTCTGACGAGCCGCCGTGGCAGGGTAACAAAATTTCTGACGAATATCTGCAAAAACTGTACCCTTGCAAACGGGCCTATGTAGATTTTTGGTCGCCGCATTATTACGATTGGATGGGCGACAGCTTTGGTGTGCCTTTTTATATGTCGCCGTACGGGCCGCTTCCTGCCGGATTTGGCATGTGCAAATCTAAGCCTGCGCTTATCGGCGAATGTATGGCCCGCGGTTCTGCCGGTAGAACGGAAGGAACAGAAAATAATACAATTGTTACCGACTATAAAGAAGCTTTGCGCAATGGCTGGCAAGGGGTAATGCCTTGGACATCCAACGGCGTAGACGGCTGCGGCGATTTAAGCCATTTGTCACCGGCAACCATTGAAATGGCAAAGGAATACGGCGGATTAATTTTTCCTTGACATTTTACGGGAATGCGCATATACTTTTTTCAGCCATAGACAGTAGGTTTCTTTTTGTGTGTAAACCCTACCGAGGCGGTTATGCGTACATTGTCGCTTTGTATGTTTTCAAAGCGTTTATTTAATGCGAAACGTATTAGCCCGAGACTATGGTAACACAGTCTGGGGCTTTTTATATGCCCCTCTATTCTACAGAAAGGAGAATATGTTGATGACCAACCTAGAAAGAAATCGTCAAGCCAAGCAAGTGGTTGTAAGCGAGCTTAAGGATAAACTTGGCCGCGCAAAATCTGTTGTTCTTATAGATGCCTGCGGCCTTACCGTGGCGCAGGATACAGTATTGCGTACCGCTCTTCGTAAAGCCGGCGGCGTAGATTATAAAGTGTACAAAAACACTATGATTAATTTCGCCGTAGAAGGTACAGAGTTTGAAGGCCTTAAGCCATTTTTGGAAGGCCCTACGGCCGTCGCTTTTTCTTATGAAGATGCAACTGCCGCTGCATCCCAAGTGTCAAAGCTGGTTAAAACAATGCCGGTTTTGGAATTTAAGGCCAGCATTGTTGAAGGCGTTTTGTACGACGCAGACGGCACTAAAGCTATTGCGGAAATTCCGCCAAGGGAAGTGCTTATTTCCAGGCTGCTTGGTTCATTCAAATCCCCAATGGCAAGTTTTGCACGTGTTATTAACGCAATTGTGGAAAAAGATCTACCAGAATCAGAATAATTTAATCTTACAAACATCAATAGGAGGAAACAAAAAATGGCTAAATTGTCCATAAATGAAATTATCGAGGCCGTAAAAGAGCTTTCGGTTCTTGAACTAAACGAGCTTGTAAAAGCAGCCGAAGAAGAGTTTGGCGTAAGCGCAGCCGCCGGTGTAATGGTAGCCGCAGCAGGTCCGGCAGAAGCCGTAGAAGAAAAAACCGAGTTTGACGTTGAGCTAACCGAAGTTGGCTCAGAAAAAATTAAAGTAATCAAAGCAGTTCGCGAAATCACAGGCTTGGGCTTGAAAGAAGCTAAAGAACTTGTAGATGGCGCACCAAAACTTCTGAAAGAAGCGGCACCAAAGCAAGAAGCTGACGAAATCGTTAAAAAGCTTGCGGAAGTTGGAGCGAAAGTAACAGTGAAATAAGTATAGGAGGAACAAACATGTCTTACAAGTATGTTTACATGTTCAAAGAAGGTAACGCCACAATGCGTAACCTCTTGGGCGGAAAAGGTGCAAACCTTGCGGAAATGACCAACTTAGGCATTCCTGTACCAAACGGTTTTATCGTAACAACAGAAGCATGTACCTGGTACAACTCAAACGGAAAAGTGCTTTCCGACGACATGAAAAAGCAAATGGACGAATGTATTGCCACCCTAGAGGCCGAAAGCGGCAAAAAGTTTGGCGATCCTGCAAATCCGCTGCTGGTATCTGTGCGTTCCGGTGCACGCGCTTCCATGCCTGGTATGATGGACACCGTTCTCAACCTTGGTATGAACGATGACGTTGCGGCTTCTCTTGCTGCAAAAGCAGGCGATCGCTTCGCTTACGACTCTTATCGCCGTTTTATCATGATGTTTGCAGACGTTGTAATCGGCGTTTCTAAACACAGCTTCGAACACGCAATCGACAAGTATAAAGCAGACAAAGGCTACAAAGGCGATGCCGATATGACCGGTGACGACTGGAAAGCCATCGTAGACATTTTCAAAAAAATCTACCATGACGATCAAGGCAAATCTTTCCCGACAGACGCCCGCGAACAGCTTTATGGCGCGGTTACCGCAGTATTCGAATCTTGGGACAACCCACGCGCATTCGTATACCGCCGTATGAATGACATTCCTTACGAGTGGGGAACCGCTGTAAACGTACAGGCAATGGTATTTGGCAACATGGGCGACACATCCGGCACAGGCGTTGTATTTACCCGGGACTGCGCAACAGGCGAAAACGTTATTTATGGCGAGTTCCTTATGAACGCCCAAGGTGAAGACGTTGTTGCCGGTATCCGCACACCACGCCCGTTTGCGGAACTTGCTGCGGAAAACAAAGCAATCTATGACGAATTCCTTGAAATTGCCCGCCGTTTAGAAAAGCACTACAAATTTGTTCAAGATATGGAAATGACCATCGAAGAAGGCAAGCTATACATTCTGCAGACACGTAACGCAAAATGTACAGCACAAGCCGCATTAAAATTTGCGGTAGACCTTGTAGCCGAAGGCATTATGACCAAAGAAGAAGCAGTTTTGGCTGTAGATCCTAAAGCTCTTGACCAACTTCTTCACCCTGTATTTGACGACGCAGGCCTTAAAGCCGCTCAGCAGCTTGGCAGTGCGCTTGCCGCTTCCCCGGGTGCTGCATCGGGTAAAGTTTACTTTACAGCAGAAGAAGCCGCTGTTGCCCACAACGAGCGCGGCGAAAAAGTTATCCTTGTTCGTATGGAAACTTCCCCCGACGACATTATGGGCATGGAAGTTGCGGAAGGTATCCTTACAGCCCGCGGCGGTATGACAAGCCATGCGGCAGTAGTAGCCCGCGGTATGGGTACCTGCTGTATCTCCGGTTGCGAAGACATCCGCTTTGGCGCAGACGGCAAATCCTTTACCCTTGGCGGCGTAACAATTAAAGAGGGCGATTTCATCTCCCTAAACGGTTCTACCGGTATTGTTTACAACGGTCAAGTTGCTACAATTGAAGCAGGCCTTTCCGGCGATTTTGAAAAGTTCATGGGCTGGGTATCCGAAGTTAAAGGCGCAGTTGGCGTTCGCGCAAACGCAGACTCTCCAAAAGACGCAGAAAAATCTCTTGAGTTTGGTGCGGAAGGCATTGGCCTAACCCGTACAGAGCATATGTTCTTTGAAGCAGACCGTATCGCCCGCGTTCGCGAAATGATTCTTTCCAACACAGAAGAAGAGCGTCGCGCCGCCCTTGCAAAACTTCTTCCTTTCCAAAAGAAAGACTTCGAAGGCATTTACGAAGTAATGGCCGACAGACCTGTAACAATCCGTCTGCTTGACCCGCCGCTTCACGAGTTCATGCCTCAAGAAGATAAAGACATCGTTGCTTTGGCAAAAGATATGGGCAAAACAGAGCAAGAAATCCGCGAAAAAATCGAATCCTTGCACGAGTTTAACCCAATGATTGGCCACCGTGGCTGCCGCTTGGCAGTTAGCTATCCGGAAATTGCGGAAATGCAAACTCAGGCCATCATCGAGTCTGCCCTTGAAGTTAAAAAGGCAAAAGGCTACGACATTAAGCCGGAAATTATGATCCCACTTGTTGGCGACATTAAAGAAACCAAGTATGTAAAAGAAGTTATTGTTGCAAAAGCGGAAGAGCTAATCAAAGCTGCCGGCGTAGAGCTTAGCTACAGCGTTGGTACAATGATTGAAATCCCACGCGCCTGCCTAATCGCTGACGAAATTGCGGCAGAAGCGGCATTCTTCAGCTTTGGTACCAACGATCTTACACAAATGACCTATGGTATCTCCCGCGACGACGCCGTTAAATTCTTAGGCGACTACCTGGATAAGCAAGTTTACGAAGGCGACCCCTTTGCCAAACTTGACCAAACAGGTGTTGGCGAACTTATGAAAATTGCTGTAGCAAAAGGCCGCGCAACCAATCCAAAACTAAAAATTGGTATCTGCGGCGAGCATGGCGGTGACCCATCCAGCATTATGTTCTGTGCAAAAATCGGTCTTGACTATGTATCCTGCTCACCGTTCCGTGTGCCTATCGCAAGACTTGCAGCGGCTCAAGCGGCACTAAGCAGCGAAAGAAGCTTAACAAACGTGTAATAGTTTTATAAAGGGCGTCTTGTTAGCCCACGAGGTTAGCCTACGAAAATAGTGAGCCACCGCGCTCCGAATCGATGATTGCCTTCGGCAATAATCGATAGTCGCGCTGTAGCTCACTATTTTCTTGCCCAACGAGTAGCCTGCCTTTAGAAAAACAAAAATCCGTGCTTTGTGTTAGACATGGCACGGGTTTTTGTAGTGCAACTTATACTCTCTTGTAATTACATTTCTTACAAAAGCTATTTGTTTCCAAGTTTATTGTACTGCATTTGTTACATTCCCATCTTACATCGGCTTCTGTGTTTGATAAATACCCGCAATAAGGGCAAATGTTATGTTCAGCATCGTATTTGTTATTACATCCGCGACATTCGATAAATAATTCCATTTTTTCATTAGTGCAAACGTCGTTATGAATTGATTCTACAGCATTTGTTCTATAACTCTCCGTTTGTCCCCAACCAACTGGTACTTCAATGATACCTACCGTATATGCCAAAACAAATGAAACAATCGCACCCGCTACATAGAACGCAGCCCAGCCTAAAATTGCATTACCACCATTCCCGGTACCTTTTACCAAAACTTTGCCCATGTTGTTCATTTAACCCATCCTCTCACAGTAAATTTTTCGACATCATACCGCAATATGCGGTGAAAGTCAATACAACAATTTGCAGTAAAGTAAAGTTGTGTCGAGGTGATTTTATGTATCGACGCATACGAGATTTGCGAGAAGATAAGGACTGGACACAAAAACAGGTTGCGGCATTATTAAACTGTTCTCAACAGGTTTACTCCAATTACGAACTTGGCCAGCGAGATATTCCCACACAAACATTACTTGCCCTTGCCGCGCTGCACAAAACCAGTGTGGATTATTTGCTTGGTAATACAGATGAGCCGCGCCCGTACCCAAAAAGCAAGAAGCGTAAGGCATAAACAAAAACCGCGCAGAATGTGATAAACACACACTCTGCGCGGCCTTTTTATACTATTCCCATTTAGTTACGGGATAAAATACGCATCAACAATGCCAATAATGGCTGCCCCGCCATCCGGGCTAAGTCTTCCGATTCTTATTTGATTTATACCGGATACATCAACGTCAAAATCGATTGGCTGTGAGCCGCCGGTGATAATCGGGCTTTCAAAGATTCGCTCTTCGTCACCAACAAAAACAATTTGATAATCCCGCTGGGCGTCATTGTTGCCCCAATAAAGGGTAATGGTTCCTCTAAACCGTGAGTATTGGGAGTTTAGTGAATACGTAACGCTGTGCCTGTGGCCCGTATGTGCCACAGAATCAAGTACGCCTTCACCGTCATTGGCGTCTACACGACCGGCAAGAATACCACCGGAAAGACGGGCATATCCTGTGGAATCGCGCCGTGAAATGTCCCATGTCCTTATCTCCCCAAAGGGGATCCAGCTATTGTAATTCTCCGGTGACATTGCAACAACCGGCATGTCGATAATGTTAACTGCTGCCGCCGCAAGAACCGGGACATAAGTGTCCGGCGTGTATGACGGTTCATCGGCTGCGTGATATTCGGCAGGCTCGTCACTGTAATCTTCAGAGGTTGGTTCAGCAGGTGGTTCCGGTTCATAGGTTGAATCTTCTTCCGTGGCCGCATCTTCCGTTGGCCATGCAGATACTTCGTGGGCGAACAGGTCCGTTAACGGTAACCTGGCCAGCAGTGCCTCAGCTTCGGAAAGCCTGGCCGAAAGAGACTGATTTTCTACCTGTAAATGGTCTAGCAATACTCGCATACTGGCAGTTTCTTGTTGCAACTCGTCACTTATTTCACGAAACTCCCGTGAATCTTGCCCAGAACAGGCAGAAATTAGTACCATGGTTGCAGTTAAAGCCAGTATTGCAATAACTGTTTTTACTTTGCGGTGCATGTTGAATTTCTCCTTTCGAAATCTGTTTCATTTGTAGTACGATATTTTTATCGTGGCCACATTTTGTTTGCGATCTTATAAAGAATACCATGATTTTCAGTTTTCATCAATAAAAAACAAAAATCCGGTATAAAAATCAAAGCTATTTTTTTACAAGTCATCCGTATCATCTGACTTTTGGCTTAGCAGCACATTCAGGTTTCCGTTTCTACAGCGTATTTCGTCAATAAATGCTTTAGTTTCGCTTACATTATTAAGCTGTAAATTGTACGTCAACTCATAAAGACTGCCCATGCTTGTTGTCCGTACTCTTTTTAGATTAACGTCGCGGGCGTATTTTGCAAACAAATCGTCAAACAGGCCGTTAAAATCCAGGCTTTCCGGCAGCACTATCCGCAAAACCCGCGTTTCACTTTTCTCCATAACAAGGGTTACGGTAATAAATAATGTTGAGCCAATGGCAACTAAAAATATTAAGGCAAAAAGTAAAAAGCCCATTCCGGCAATGAAGCCGATTACCATTGCAAAAAAGATGTATCCAATATCCTTTGCGTTACCGGGTGCAGAGCGAAAACGTACAAGGTTAAACGCACCTGCAACGGCCACGCCTGCGCCAAGGTTGCCGCTTACAAGCATTATAATGCCCTGTACGACAGCAGGCATAATTACAAGCGCGATGGCCATGGTCTTGCTGCGTTTGTTTTGTATAATATACATTACGGCTACAATCGCGCCAAACGCCAGAGAGCACATGGTTGTAAGCAGGAACACGCTTAGAGTAGGGTCTTCTCTTACAAAGCTTTCGGTAAAAATGTCCATAAATCTCCTCTTTGCAAAATATATTTTTTATATCCGGTCCCATATTTTGAAAATGATGTTGGGAAAATACGGAATTGGCTTAGCGCGTGAGCCAGCCAAAGGGGCATACCCCCAAGGGTTTTAACTTCCATTATAGTGTAGCCTTCCGGTAATACTTCCAGCCCGCCGCTTGGGTGCCCGTAGTCAAGAAAATTTGTACGGAATCGAATATCCGTATCAAAGGTAACACGCAAGCCGTTGGTGTCGGAAAATGCTTCGCGGTTGTACGAAATATGCGCTTTCTCATAGACAGACATAGATTTTAGATAGAAATCCAGTTCTTTGCCAACTTGTGAGTTGTCTGCGGCCGCAATGTCACGCGGGGTTTTATTTTTTAAATCATCCATTAGAAAATCAATTCGTCGCTTATGAACCATGCCTTTATATTTCTTTTTCAGTTCCAAATAAATTGGAGAGTTGGCACCCGGTACGCCATAGCAGCGGAGACGTAATTTTTCTTTATACACGGGTTTTTCTATGGACGCTCTTATAACGTCCCAGTTATCTGTATCAAAATATATGCTTTGAACCAGATATTTGCCAAACCTGTCCGGCGGCACATGTTGCGTGATTATTTGGTAAATCAGCAGGAAATGTGCCTGCGTAAGCACAAACTTGACTTCCTGCCTTTTGAAAATAGACTCCATTTTCCGTCCCCTTGTCGGATGTTTATTGTAGCATACAACGCTAGTATATCATATTGTGTCGGCTTTGCAAAATATATGGTAAATCTTATGCCGTGTGATATAATAATGACAAAATCATAAGAAATTGTCACAGGAAATAGGAGGAAATTTACGTGAAGAAATTAAAAGTTGCGGTAATTGGTTCCGGCAGCACATACACACCGGAGCTTATCAACGGGTTTATAACCCGTACAGACAGGCTGGATGTATCATGCTTTTACATGATGGACATCGACGAGCCTAAAAATGAAATTGTATCGTCTTTGGCAAAGCGTATGATTAAAGCTAAAGGCCTGGACATTCCTGTGGTTGTAACTACAAATTTGGAAGAAACCTTATCCGGGGCAGACTATGTAATTGCCCAGCTTAGGGTAGGGCGGCTGCCTGCACGTATTTTAGACGAAAAAATTCCGCTGAAACATGGTCTTATCGGCCAGGAAACCACAGGGGCCGGGGGCTTTTTTAAGGCGTTGCGTACCCTTCCTGTTATGGAAAATATTGCGGATATTATGGAGAAGTATGCAAACCCGGGTGCTTGGCTAATTAATTTTTCTAACCCGTCGGGTATTTTGGCAGAAATGCTTACAAAAAGAAAAGGCTTTAACAGCGTTGGCTTATGCAATGCGCCAATCGGTTTCGAAAAAACCTTGCGCCGCAAAACTAACAACCCGCCGGATTTTGATTATGACTATGTGGGCCTTAACCACCTAAGCTGGATAACCGCCGTAATTGCAAACGGAAAAGACGTATTGCCGGAGTTATTGGAAGACCCGGAATTTGTGCATTTCGCGTCTTCACCGGACACAGAGTTTTTGAAAACAATCGGCGGTATTCCATCGTATTATTTGAATTATTTTTATAACCACGAGAAATGCGTGGCAGATGCCAAGGTTCGCCCAACCACCCGCGGCGAAGATTGTGTAGCCATCGAAGAAGATTTGCTAAAAATGTACCAAGATGAGACGTTAACAGAAAAGCCCGCGCTTTTGGACAAGCGAGGCGGTGCATTTTATTCCGAGGCGGCGGTGTCCTTGGTAGACGCAATTGAAAACGACCTTAACACCATACATGTTGTAAACACAATTAATGGCGGTGTATTGCCCTTCTTGCAAAAAGATGACGTGGCCGAAATTAAGTGCATAGTGGGCAAAGACGGCCCGCGTCCGCTGCCGCTTATTAACCCTAATGTAAACCAGCACATTGCCGGGCTTATTCAAGGGGTAAAAGCATATGAAAAACTTGCCGTACAAGCTGGCCTTAACGGCGATTATAACGCGGGTATAGCCGCGCTTTTGACAAACCCGTTGGTTGGTGACTCTGCAAAGGCACGCGCGGTATTTAATGAATTGCTGGAAGCGCACAAAGAATATTTGCCGCGGTTTTTTGCATAACGCCATGACACATTTTTATATTGGAATAGACGGCGGTGGAACCCGCTCGCGGTTGGTGGCCGTAGACGAGAACATGAAAGCCGTGGGCCGTGCTGAAGGCGGTTCTACGAATTTGGCGGCAGAAACTTATGAAAAAATTTTTGCCAACATAAAAATGTTGGTTGAAGGCTTCTGCGCCGATAATGATTTAAGCTTGCAGAACTGCCTGGGCATATGTTTAGGCAGTGCAGGGTCACATGCGGGATATAACACAAAACTGCTGGAGCAGATTTTTAGGGATATTGGTTACAGCGGCAGCTTGCAAATTTACAACGACGGCGAAATGTTACTGCTGGCCGAAACTAAAGGCGAACCCGGGGCAATTCTAATTTCAGGCACGGGTTCTATTGGGTATGCCGTTGATAAGGCAGGGACACTGTTCCGCATTGGCGGGTGGGGGCACCTGATTGATGATGGCGGTTCCGGTTACCGTATTGGCATGGACGCAATAAAAGCTGCAATGATGGACTTTGACGGCAGGGGCGAAAAAACGCTTCTATCAAATATGATTACGGATTTTTTTGGCGTTTCTACCATTGGTAAATTATCCGGGTACATTTATGGAAAGGATTTTACCAAGGCAAAAGTAGCGGAAGCGGCCATATTGGTTATGGATGCCGCAAACTGCGGCGATAATGTGGCCATTTCAATTGAAAACCAAGCCGCGCAGGACTTAATTACGTTGGCCCGCGCTATGATAAAGCGGGCGGGGCTTGATGCCCACAAAATGGTATTAAGCGGCAGTGTGATTTTGCGTAACGAATATATCAGAAGGATTTTTGAAGACGAAATACGCAAAACTTTTCCAAAAATGCAAATTGTGGAGGTAACCGAAAGCCCGGAAATGGGCGCGGCATATCTGGCAAAAACGCAAAGGATGATGAAGCCATGATAATTCGCATATATACGGCGCAGGACGAGCAAGCGGCTATAAAGTTGTGGAATGCGTCGCTGACAGAAGACAGGATAAACAAGGAAAATTTCTATACGCGAATAATATGCGACGTTAATTTTGACCCGCATTTATATTTATTGGCGGAAGAAAACGGGGAACTTATAGGCTTTGCTTACGGCACAAAACGCCGCGTACCCGATGAGGGGGTCGGTTTGCAGCCGGAAAACGGGTGGCTTGTAGCAATGGGGTGTTCACCAAACCATCGCCGTAAAGGTGTGGGCAGTGCGTTAGTGAGAACATTGGAGAATGAATTTGTGATGCGGGGCGTAAAAAAACTGGATGTTGGCGCGTACGCTACAAATTATTTCTTCCCGGGGGTAGACCAAAAAGCCTATGCGGTCGGCGTTGAGTTTTTCAAAAGCCTTGGCTATGCAGACAAAGGAATCTGCTGTTCTATGGATTTGAACCTGCGGGAATACGAAACACCTGCGCGATATTTACACAGGAAGGCCAAGTTGGAATATGATGGGTACACATTCGGCGGTTTTAGAATGGAAAATTGCCTGCCGTTGTTTGACTTCATGAATGCGTATTTTCCATATTGGCTGCCTAACATAAGGGAAAATATTTTGCGTGGGCGCGGTGAAGAGTCTATTCAGCTTGCATGGAACCCGAAAGGCGAAGTTGTGGGTTTTGCCATGCGGGCAATGGACGGCACCCCCGGGCGTTTTGGGCCTTTTGGCGTAGCAAACGACCAGCAAGGTACAGGACTTGGCGGTGTACTTTTTCATAACCTTGTCTCTGACATGGTAGAGCGGCGCATTTTTTACACATGGTTTTTGTGGACGGGCGGCCGCAACCTGGACATTTACGCCACATGGGGCATGAAGGTGTACAGGTCGTATTGTATGATGGGTAAGGTGTTGTAAAATTAGAGGAGGCAAACATGAAACACATTATGGCAATTGGCGCGCATATTGGCGACGCAGAATTAACATGTGGCAAAACCCTTGCCACACACAGTGTAAGGGGCGACAGAATTTCTACCGTGGCGGTAACGGCAGGGGAAAGGGGCGCGCCAACCGACAGGGACCACGCGGAATTTAAGCAGCATAACATTGACTGTGCGACTAAGTTTGCGGAAGCGTTGGGCGGCAAATTTTTCTGCCTTGGCTACCCGGACGGGGAAGCCCCGGATAACGAAGAACTTCGCCTTGCGATTTGCGATTTAATTCGCGCGGAAAAACCGGACGTAGTTCTAACCCATTGGCACGGCACAATGCATAAAGACCACCGCATAACTTCCCACGCCGTAGAGGACGCGATTTACTACGCCGCGCTGCGAGGCTTCGAGCGTAAGGCCGCAGATGGCACAATGCTTGCGCCACATTGGGCGCGCGGCCCGTACTTTGCGGAAAACTGGGAAGACGCGGACAGGTTTGAACCGTACATCTATATTAACGTAACTGATGGCTACGACCTGTGGTATAAGGAAATTCAGGGTTTGTGGCTGACGAATAACTCTCCGTGGTTCAAATATCGCGAGTATTATGACGCATTGTCCCGCCAGCGTGGTGTGCGCGTCCATAAACAGCGGGCAGAGTGCTTTATGGTACAGCCGCACAATATGCGTATTGTGCAGGAAGGGTTTTGACAAATACCGGCTACATCAACCAGCTAATTTCCCAAGCAATTGACGACGGTATTTTCCCCGGCGCGGCAATATCCGTCGGCGATAAAAATGGGGAAATTTTTCGAAACTATTACGGGCACCGCGCCCTGTATCCGGAAAAACTGCTCATGGAAGAAAATACGCTTTTTGACTTGGCATCCCTTACAAAAATTATTTCCACAACCATGGTTGCGCTCGCTTTGATTGAAGCGGAGAAGTTAAGCCCGGATGATACCTTGGACAAATTTTTCAACTTACCGGATGATAAGCGGCAAATTACTATCCGCCATTTGATGACCCATGTAAGCGGCCTGGCTGCCCACATTCCTTTGTACAACTTGGCTAAAAGTCCGGTAGATGTATACGATGTAATTCTTTCACAGCCTTTACAGACACAACCCGGTACAAATGTAGTCTACAGCTGCTTGGGCTTTATTTTGCTGGGCAAAATTTGTGAAATGGTGGGGGACGCCGGTTTGGATGAACTGGCAAGCCGCTTTGTTTTCCGGCCGCTTGGGTTGAAAAATATTGGGTATAACCCGGCAGCCATGTCCAGTACATTTGCGGCAACGGAATATTGCCCGGAACTACAGGAGTGGTTATGCGGCACAGTCCATGACGAAAACGCGCGGTTTATGGGCGGTGTTTCCGGCAATGCGGGGCTTTTCGCGGATATCGGTGACTGTGCGGCGGTGGCAACCATGTTCGCGAATAAGGGCAAGGGCGTAATTTCCCAATATTTGTTTGAAGAGGCGATAAAAAACCACACTGCCCACTTCGATGAAGGGCGAGGCTTAGGCTTTGCCGTAAAAAACGAGCCCAATTTGTACGGCCACACGGGCTTTACAGGTACGTCCATTTGGGTAAACGCGGAAACGGGCCTGTATGTAGTGTTTTTGACCAATCGCGTCCACCCTACCCGTGATGATAATAGACTGACGGCGTTTAGGGATGTGTTGACGCATAAAATTTTGGAGGAGAATTTCTATGCCCATAAAAATAGGCATTGACCAATTACAGAACCATTCCCACATTTTTGCAGGAAAACGGGTTGGTCTTTTGACTAACTGCACGGGAATTAACAGTAATTTCGTAAGCACGATTGACCTGCTGCACAAAGAATTTAACCTGGTAAAACTGTTCGCGCCGGAGCATGGCGTCCGGGGTAATTTACAGGCCGGTGTAACCCTGGAAGGCTACACAGACGAGCGTACGGGGCTTCCCGTTGTAAGCCTGTACGGCACCAACCGCCGCCCGACAGCGGAAATGCTTGCGGATATCGACATTTTCACTTTCGACATCCAAAATGTGGGTTCGCGGTTTTACACATACCTTTACACAATGGCGTACATCATGGAGGCCTGCGCCGCAAACGGAAAAAAGTGTGTGGTTTTCGACCGACCAAACCCGCTTAACGCCTCCACTGTAGAAGGGAACATCCTTGACCTGACCTGCAAGTCGTTTATAGGTTTGTACCCAATTCCCCAGCGGTATGGCCTTACCATTGGGGAATGCGCTAACCTGTTTAACGCCGAATATGGCATTAATTGCGACTTGACCGTTGTTGCCATGGATGGCTACCGGCGAGATATGTACTTCGAAGATACGGGCGCACCGTGGGTTGTGCCGTCGCCTAACATCCCTGTAATCGACACGTGTTTCACCTTCAACGCTACATGCATATTTGAAGGCACAAATGTTTCCGAGGGTAGGGGAACTACCAAGCCCTTCCATTTTATTGGTGCGTCATGGCTTTGCGGCGATAAGCTGGCAGATGCCCTAAACGCTTTCGCGCTGCCCGGTGTCCACTTTAGGCCCCATTATTTTACGCCACTGCCCTACCTTGCAAACGGCGCGAAATATGCCGGTGAACTGTGCGGCGGCGTAGAGGTTCATGTGCTTGACAGGCGCGTTTTCCGTCCCGTACAAACGGGGGTTACAATGCTGTACACAATCCGCGGCCTTGGCGGCAGCAATTTCAAATTTACTCCGCCTTATCACGAAAAGGGCAAGCACATGATTGACTACAGCACCGGCGGTACGTATATCCGCGAGGGTAAATACAACCTGGAAGAAGTCGTGCAGCTGTACGCCCGGGAAAGCGCGGAGTTTGTAAAAATTAAATCGAAATATCACATTTATGATTAGAATTTACCCCCTGATATCAGGGGGTGAACTCACAAGGAGCCACCGCAAATGATAAACATATCAGCATTGGACACAGAACAGCGCAACCCAAATACCCTTGACATCGACAAATTAAGCACTATGGAGATGGTGCGGCTTATCAACGACGAAGATAAAAAAGTAGCCGCTTCCGTAGAAGCGGTTTTGCCGGAAATTTCTTCTGCTGTAGACGCTATTTTCGAGAAACTTAAAAGCGGCGGGCGGCTAATTTATGCAGGGGCCGGTACTTCCGGCAGGCTTGGCCTGTTGGACGCGGCAGAATGCCCACCCACTTTCAGCGTAGATTATGACATGGTTGTGGCCCTGTTGGCCGGTGGCCCGGAAGCGTTTATTAAGGCCAAAGAAGGCGCGGAGGACAGCCGCGAACTGGGTGCAAGTGACCTTGCGGCAATTAATTTTTGCGCCAAAGATGCCCTGGTTGGCATTGCCGCCAGCGGTCGCACGCCCTATGTAATAGGCGCGATGGAATACGCCCGTTCTGTCGGCGGGTTTGTGGCGGCTCTTTCCTGTACTCAAAACGCGGAAATTTCCAACTACGCGGATGTAAATATTGCCCCACTGCCCGGCCCGGAAGTTATAACCGGCTCTACCCGTTTGAAAAGCGGCACAGCGCAAAAAATGGTACTAAACATGCTGTCTACCGCCGTTATGATTAAGCTTGGCAAAACCTACGGCAACCTAATGGTTGACCTAAAGGCCACCAACGGGAAATTGGTAAGCCGCGCGTTAAATATTGTGTGTATGGCAACGGGGGTTGATAAGGAAAGAGCTTTGGGAGTGCTGGAAGCCTGCGAATTTTCCGCCAAGACGGCCATTGTTATGATTTTAGGTAATTGGGGTTTTGAAAAGGCAAAGGATGTGCTGGATAAGGCGGATGGGGTGGTGTATAAGGCGTTGGAGGAAAAAAAGAGCGGTTAATTTTATAATTTAATCTCTTCCAAAGGCTCAAACCAACTATGGTCATCCGCTTCATGTATTTTTCCTTTCAGGCAGCCAAATTGAGGGGGATTGCGACGTTTGCTTGTCGGCTCAGACACCAATTCAAAAGGAATCCCTTTTTTTCTGATGGCTTGCCGCAGAAAGATATTTATTGCCGTGGACATATCCATTCCCAATGATGAAAATAAGTCTTGTGCTTTGCTTTTAACTTCGCTGTCAACACGAACATTGATACTTGCACATGAATTTGCCATAAGCACACCTCCGACCGGTAAGCAAGCGTCTAACTGTGCCTGTGTGAAGCCGAGGGTTTCCCTTGCTTCAATTAGTTTGCCAATCCTTCTTTGTGGTCTTGCATATGTTTTCACTTCTCCCTTATGTGTAAACATTATTACAAATTCGTTATAATGTGTCAATCGTCAACACATACTTCAACACAATCACCGCCATTAATTAATCCGGTGGCAGATACAGCGAAGAATTTAGGCAGCACCTGCTTGATAACCACTACCCATTCATAGTTTCCGATTATCCTGTAGCAAGCAAAACTGGCTGGACAAGTCCAAGTGCGTGGCACGATATGGCTATTGTATATGCGCCTTCGCCCTACATCCTGGTTATTTTGTCTGCGCGACATGGTTGGTCTGCCAGGGATTATCAGGAATTTGCAGAAATATCTATGGCTTTTCAAAATTTTAATAACAGGTGGTTTGTACAATGAAAAAATGGCGGGTTGTAACTATGTTTTACAAATCAGGTTGGTAAGATATGTTGTGTATTAAGAGAAATTACTGTGTATATCTATAGGTAAAATTAAACGCCTGCAGAGACTGTATATGTCTTTGCAGGCGTTTAATAGAAATCATAAATTAATACAGGGCGGTGTCATTAATCCTCTACCGTCCATTCGGCTCGTTAATTAACGTAAGCGGTTCCGGTTCAAATGGTAATGTCCTCACTGCTTAACCTCAAACACCAAAATCTTCAAATCATCCTTGTCAGACAAATTACGCAGGCCGTGGGATCCAAACGGGGCATTTCTTATTACATCCCCGGGGGCAACGGCTTGCTTTGTGCCGTCCAATTCCATTTCGCCCGTGCCTTCAAGAATTATATAGAATTCTTCGTCGCTGCCGTGCTTGTGTACGCCTATAGATGTACCCGGCGGCAGTACGGTGTAGTGGAGAAACTGCATTGGGGTGGTAAACTTGTCAAAAATGGTTGATACTTTTACAATTCCTTCTCCGTCGTGGATATTTTCTACCAAATCCGGGGTTACTTCATAAAAATTTCTAATCATGTATAATTCTCCTTTGCATGGTTTAATAGGGCGTCCCAAACCCTTTTAGAAAAATGTTTTCCTACCCCCTGATATCATACTCCCAATATGATATCAGGGGGTAGCCTTATCCGTTACGTTTGGCATAAGGTTAACATTACGGCAGATATACTTCAATAGTAAAAAGCAATTTCCTCTTCCTCTGTGAACTCCGTGCCTCTGTGAGGAACTGAACTTATCACGATTTTGTTAAACAAAAAACAATTTCTTTTGATTTTTTTGTTAAAAACATGTATTATTAGGTAAAGACATGCAAACCACTTGCCATTAACCAACGTATATCTATTCAAATGCATAAATTCAAAATCACACAAGGAGGCACAAAATGGGCACTTTAGGACTGGACACAGAACGTGGGCTGTTTTTAGGGATTGACTTTGGGACCACTAACTCGGTAGTAAGTATCTACAATTTCCAAGACGGCGAGGCGCAAACCATCCCCATAGACGGGTCAAATATTTTCCCGACTGCAATTCAATTCGAATCCGACCCGGAAGACGAAAACAAATTATCAAGGATTTTTGGTGTACAAGCCCGTGAAGCGGCAATTATTTATCCAATGTCTACAATTTTATCAATTAAGCGGTACTTGGGCAGTGACCAAAAACTGACAGTTGTGGTAGACGATAAAGAGTATCAATTTACGCCGGAACAAATTGCAGGGGAAATTCTTGGCTGCTTAAAGCAAAAGGCAGACGAATATGCACAGGAAGAGCTGGGCATTTCCGGGGAATTTTCCGGCTGTGTTATTACTGTACCGGCCAACTCTACAGACAAGCAGAAGAAAATGACAAAGGATGCCGCTGTTCTTGCGGGGTTTGACCCGGAAAATATTTACCTTCGCCTAGAGCCTGCCGCGTCGGCCATTTCTTATGCGGTAAACGAGGACTCTAACAAAAAAGTGCTGGTTTACGACTTTGGCGGCGGTACTTTTGATGCTTGCGTTTTGGAAATTAAAACAGAAGAAGCGGGCGAGCCAACCATTTCCATTATCAGCACATATGGTGACAACAACCTTGGCGGCAACGATATTGACAAAATTATTATGGACATAGTTTACGAGGAATTTAAGAAGCTGACCAACGAAGAAATTGATTTGTTTGACGAAAATTTAGACGACGGTGTTTCTAAACGCCAGAAGAAAGTTGCCCTTGTGCGCTTGCAGCAGGCGGCCACACAGGCAAAAGAGCGTCTTTCCCAAACAAAATCTACAAAAATAACTCTTGCGCCGCTAATTCAAGAGCCGCGTATTGTTAATATCAACATGGAAATTACAAGGGAACAATTCCTAGAGCATAAGCGTGTAAACGCTCTTGGAGACAGTCCGGAATCATTTGAAAAGTTCCGCGGTAAATCTGTAAAAGACCTGGTTGACGAGACACTTACTTGCGTTAGCCACTGCCTGGAAGCAGGCGGCCTTACAGAAGCGGATATTGATGAAATATTCCTGGTGGGCGGCAGTTCTTCCATTTTGCACGTGGGAGAAAAAATTACCGAGCGGTTTAAAAAAGAGCCGTTTAAGTCACGTATCAGCCCTGCACTTAGTATTTCACAAGGCGCGGCCCATTATTGCAATATGATAATGATGCCAACCGTCCGGGGGCCTGTTGTGCAAGAGCGTACAATTCATCCGTTGGGCTTGGAAATTGCGGGCCGCCGGTTTATGGAAATTGTACCTGCGGGCATGGATATACCAAAAGAAGGCCTGACAATTGACGCGTCCGAGCCGCTTATCACCAACTTCGACAATGTGACCAGCATGGCAATAGTCGTGTACGAAAGCACCGCGCCAAAAGTAGGGGAGAAGAACCGGCAGGTAAGCCAAGAGGGAATGAAACGCCTTGCGGGTACATCATTACGCGGTATTCCGCAAGGGCCGCGCGGGCAAGAAAAAGTTAAGGTTACTTTCCATGTGGGCCAGGATAACATGCTTCGGGTTGCGGCGCGCAGTTTGTCAACAGACGGCGTGGTAACAGAACTTGCGGTAGACGAACTGTACAGCTAATATGAAAAGGGGCATAGTAAATGTCTAAAAATAGTGATAAGCATTTGGCTCTTTGGGAAGCTTGGTTAGGCTTGAAGGAAGCCGCCGAATATACAGTAACACAGAGTACAAATGAATTGTTTGAAAATTACCAAGACGCCGCCTGCGACGCATTAAAGCGCAGTGCGGCTCGCTTGGCGCGTTTTGGGGAAAAAGACGAAGAAATGTACGAACCTTTGGTAAAGCTGATGGGTGTTTATCAGCAAGTAGTAGACATGGGCAGCGAAATAGAACAAGACGGCTCTGTTACAGCTGCTCTAGTCACGGGCCTTTGTGAAGTACTAAATTCTACGTTAAAGCAATTTTACGAAGATACAGAGGGTGTGCCGGATGGGATAAACCCCATAGCCCTAGAGAAAGAGATGATAATTAGAAGTTCGCAAGCTAACCTGCTTGCAAGCACTTCTCATTTTGGAAAAGTATCTATGGCAATGCTGCGGTCAATGTCACCTGAAATTTGGGACGAGTTGTACAATGGTGTACTTATCCCGCCCGGCAAGGAAGTACCTGTAAACTTTTTTAAAGATCATGTTCTGATGTATATGTACAGCTTTTACGAAGATGAGCTGCGCCGTTGTGTTTTGCAGCTTGACAACATACATGACCGTAAAGACGCTAAACATTATACAGAGTTTTTAGAGCGTGAGTGGGAAGAACTTGGTAACATTATTAAGGTGCAAATTGCGGCGTTGGAATCTGCGGCTTCGGAATCTGAAATGGTGCATCACATTTTAAACATGCTACGGGAGGCCTACCAGTATACAGGTGCGGCAATCAGTAAGTTTCACATGCATTTGCAATCTCCGGTTGCACGGAAAGAAAATCCTGCCCATGAAGAGTTTGATGCCGCTATGGAAAGCGCGGTAACCGAGCCGATAATACCGGAACTACCCAGGCCTTACGATCACACTGTCTTTTATGCGTTAATATGCGACGAGGTATTGGATTTGCTTGAGGACTATAAAATTGAGTTTATTCATGTGGGACTTCTTACGCAAAAACTGCTTATAACAGAAAAGATGATGGCAGATGAAATTATACAGATCTTTGACGATGTGCGAAAAGCACTGCCGTCACTTAGCGTCGAAGATGCACCGGTCGAATTATCCCAGGAAGACGCACAGCTTCAGCTTAACATCTTAAATGGCATATCCGAGACTGTTGAAATTAAAGTTGACAGCCTTCGTGACAACACAGAAATTTTTGTGGGAGGGTGGCCGGAGTTTTTGGACAACAGCATTGCAGAAGAACCTTTGCCGCTAACCTGGGAAGAAAGATGCGAAATACGGGAAGTTGCATACCAAATATGGGTGGAATCTCCGCCGGAGTCTGACGATATTAAGGAATTTTTCTACCGCTTACAAACAGACGATATTTTTACCCCGTTATTTGAGCGCATGTTTAAACGCATTAATGCTCACATAGAAAAGGTTGATAAATTCGTCACCCGTTTCAACAAGGATGTATTGATTTACGAAATATGTACCTACGAAGAAATTCTCATGCACAGTGCGTCACGTTTGCGGGAATCGGCATGGGCAGATATGGCTGCGGCAGAAAACATTCTTGTCGGTGCTTACAGTAAAATAGAAGCCCTTTTGGAGAAGCACGATATTGTTCCAATCCGCCCTGCAGTCCATGACCAATTTAATGCCTTAGAGCATGAAATCCTGGTTGCAGAAAGTCAAGAAGGCTTTGCAAAAGGCGAAATAATAAAATTAATTAATTCCGGATACAAGCATCATGGTTTTGTATTTCGGCGCGCGAATGTAATCGCGGCAAAGTAAACTAAGGGGAACAACAAATGAACTGGAAAAACTACAAATCCCTAAGCATTGATGAAAAGCGTAACGAAACTTACTACATTATCGGCTTGGATTTGGGAAACGATTCTTCCGGGCTGGCTTTTTACAACCTGACAACCAACACGCCAGAGGTAATTGACCTTAGCGGCGGGTACGGCAAGCCATCAATGCCAACTGTAATGCAGTACATTTCAGAGACTAAGGAATGGGTATTTGGCGAATACGCGGTACTAAACCGGGGCGCAGGGGCAGAAGTAACCCTAAGCTCCCTTGTGGCGCGGCTGGGCAATTTTGAACACATAAATATAGGCGGCCGCTCTTTAAGTGTGGCCGGTGTGCTTGCGCTGTACATTAAAGAAATTATGGGCAACGTAAAAAATATTAACCCCAGGGCAGAAATTGTTGGCATTGTGGCAACGGTTCCTGCCTATTTTGGCGAACAGGCCCGGGAGGAATTACAGCAGGCATTTAAGCTTGCAGAGTACGACAAGGAACTTATTGCCTTGGTGCCTGACAGGGAATGCGTGCTGGCCCATTACTATAAAACCGAGCCTGTGGCCGAAGAGCGCACTATGCTTTTAGATTTTGGTTCGCGGGAACTTAGGGGCGGGCTTTATCACATAAATAATGTAGACGGCGTTATACACGCTACAAGTATATCGTCGCTTTTTAGCAGTGAAATTGGCGTTGGCAAAATTAACAGCGACATCGCCGACTTTTTTGAAGCGTTTATGCGCAAGGAAGTAACAAAGGAAATGCCAATTAGCGTAACCCTAATGAAGCAGCTGCAAGACCACGTAACGGCATTTTCCTACCAGCACAGGGACATGCTTTTCCAGCGTAATATCCGCACAAAGCCCGTGAAAGTGTATTTTAATTTTACTTACCCGCCATTTCAGCGGACAATAACCAACGAGCAGGCCCAGACTTTAATACAGCCGTACATCCGCCGTTTTGACGGTTTCATTAAAGATGTGTTTGAAAAAAGTATCGCCGATAAGCCGCTTTTGCCCGGTGAAACAGACGCTGTGCTGTGTGTAGGCGGCGGCTTTGAAATGTTATGGGCAAAGGAAACTGTCAGCGAGCTTTTCCCCGGCGCGAAAGTGAATTTTTACAAAAACCCTAAAATTATAACCTGCGAAGGCGCGGCAATTGTGGCCGCTCAAATGCTTGACATACCCGGTGCAGGAGCAAAAATAATGCTTGAAGACACTCATCAATTAACTTGTGACATAGGCATATCCGATGGGCACAATTTCTTGCCATTGGTAGAGCGTAATGCCTTCTGGTGGCAAAATCACCCGTCAAAATTAATCTTAGTTAACCAGGAAGTTACCGGCGAGCTGGACTTGGGCTTGTGCAGGCGTACAAAAGCAGGAGAGCTGCAAAACATAGGCAGTATGAGACTTCGTGGGCTGCCGCGCCGCCCTAAGGGTACCACTCGCCTGGAAGTTGGGCTAAATTTCGTCTCTGACGCGGATGTTACCGTTACAGTACGCGACAGGGGTTTTGGCGAATTGTATCCGCAATCAAGGTTTGTAAAGGATGTTCAGGTTAAGTTAGGGTAGGGGGGAAGCGGAGTTTTACTCCGCTTCCCGCAGCCTTTCTACCAATGTCATTTTACTGATGCTTCTGTACGCCAGCTCCGGCACGGCAGAGCAAATAATTATAATTAGTACATATGCCGCGGCAACCGGCACAACAGGGTATACAAAATTGGGAAATTGTGTTGGGTTAGAACTGCTCATAAGTGTAAACATCCAGTAAGCGATTGCCGTACCGGCGGTTAGGGACGCCGCAATGGTAAGCATCCAATAGACGGCACCTTCCCACCGTAGCATACTGCGCATCTGCTTTTTGCTCATGCCCACGCTTTCCAGCGCGGCAAATTCCCGCTTGCGCACAAGCAGCCCCACGGAGATTACGTTGATAAAATTAAATATGCCGATTGTCCCAAGTATGGCGGAAATACCGGCCCCAAGGGCGAACATTACCAGCCGTTCTTCTTCCATGCGCTGGCGGGATTGGTAGCGGGAGATTATGCGTCTGTCTTCCCCCGGCATGTTTTGCAGATAGGCGTTTACCTGACTGTCTGTGCCCCGCCGCACATTTACGGCCAGGCTTATGAACCGTAAGTCGTCAACTTTCTGCTGTAAAAATACGTTGGACATGATTAATGACATGTGCAGGTAATTAGGGTTGGAAATTGACGCGCCGGCCAGCCTGTACTGTGTAACGCTGCCTATTTTCACGTTTGATGTAGGTATTTCCCTGTCCCCAAGCAGCATGTCCACAAACATGCCGGGGTACAGGGCTTCGTTGGCTATGCGGTCGCCAATGTTGACCGCACCGCCGTCGAGCAGGGCAATTTCGCCCCGTTCAAAGGCAGCAACGTCAAGCTGTGGGTAGAGCAGCAGTATCCACGCTGTATCTATCGCATAGATGCCGCCAAGGGTTTGTAAAGCCGGGATTTTGCCAACAGTCATGTTTAATTCGTATACATTTGTCACATTTGGAATATTGGCAATTTCCCCGGTAAATGCAGGGTCGTACCGTGGAACTCCGCCCGTGGGGTTGCTAATGTTAAAGTCGTGGGTGTGAAGGGCGGCCAGTTCGCTGTCGATGTCATAGCCGTTAACGATTGTCATAATTGTTGTAAACACGGTCACGCCCAAAAACAGGCTGATTAGCACAACCGTGGCCTGTTTGCGCTCCCGGAAGGTATTCCGCCAGGCCATACGCCACGGCTTGCCCCTGGCGGAAGAGCGGGCCTTCACGTTAACCCGCTGCTCGCCCGCGTAGCGGATTGCTTCAATTGGTGAAACTCTTGCGGCTTTCCCGGCGGATGTAAACGCGCTTAAGTACGTGGTAAGCAGCGTAAACACCGCGCCGCCAATGTATATCAACGGCGAAAATGAAATTATTGTATGGTCGCCCATAAACAGTGGAACCAGCACAAGGGAAGCCGCCGCGGCAATGCCAAGGCCAACGGGCAGCCCAATGGCGTACAGGCGCAGAACCTGCCCGTTTACAACCCGCCTAAGCTGGCGGGGCGTTGTGCCAAGAGTTTTTAGCAGCCCGTAGAATCGTACATCCTTGGACACAGACACAAACATTACGTTGTAAATCAGTAAAAAGCCCACAAACATCAGGAATGCCACGATAATCCCCATGGCAGTGTACATAGTTGTGGTATTAATTTCTATGCCCCGTTGGATGGCGGGGTGGATTCCGTAAGTCTGGCCTTCCCGTAAATTTAGGGTTTCTATTAACTGCCGGGAATAGTCGTAAGCTCTGTTTTGGTTGCGGAAAATAATGTTTATGGCAAAATTCCCGGGAATATACCGCCCATGCCGTTCCGCAAAGGCTTGGGAAACAAACACCGGCGTACCGGCGTTTGGGTGAACGCTTACAAATTCTGTGTAAATGGCAGATAGGACAAAATTTTTGTGCAAAATTTCCTCTTGCCCATGGATGACAAAATCCAGGGGTATTTCCATGCCTGCATAAGGGTTTTCTATCCCCATGCGCTCCAGTTTTGTACGGGAAAGCATTATTTCATTTTCCCCGGTGGCATAGCGGCCAACCACATTTGTAAATGTGGGGGTTTGGAAATTGTTCCAGGAACTTCTGCATGTGTAAAGCATGGTAACGCCTTGGAGTGGGCAGTCAAATAAATTCATGACGCCAACCGGGTCAAGGGTGGGAGTGCCAAAGGCGATATGCCGTACAAAATTTGTGCGGCGTATAGTTTCTATTTGTTCGTCGTCCAGCCCCATAAAACCAACATGTACCCGGGTGCCCTCGAAGCGGAATGGCATGACGGTCATGGATTGGTAGTAACCCATGCCCACGCTAAACACGGATGCAATCATAAACGCCGTAAGGGCGATTGCCACGGTAATAAAAAAGTTGCGCTTAAAGTTGACCTGCAATGTACGGCTTGTTATTTTGCGGACAATTGCCTGGTTGTTGTTTTTCATTGAGCGGCACCGCCCTTAATTTTACCGTCCTCGATGTGAATAATCCTGTCTGCAAGCTGGGCAATATGTTCGTTGTGGGTTATCATCATAATCGTCTGCCTAAACCGTGTAGACGTCATTTTAAGGACGCCCAAAACATCCTGGCTTGTTTTGCTGTCTAGGTTGCCTGTAGGTTCGTCTGCCAGGATAATTGACGGTTTTGCTGCCAGAGCCCGGGCAATTGCTGCCCGTTGCTGCTGCCCGCCGGAAAGCTGGTTGGGCATGGCGTTACGCTTATCCACCAGGCCCAGCGTACCAATAATTTCGTCCACAAAGGGGTTGTCAACGGTGTTTCCGTCAAGCTCTATTGGCAGCACTATATTTTCATACACGCTTAAAATGGGTACAAGGTTAAAGCTTTGGAAGACAAAGCCCACGTTGCGCCTGCGGAAAATAGTTAGCTGTTGGTCAGACATTTTGGAAATGTCGTGGCCGCCAACGGTAACACTGCCGCTTGTGGGCTTGTCCAGCCCGCCCAGCATGTGCAATAAGGTGCTTTTGCCGGAACCGGACTGCCCTACAACGGCTACAAATTCACCCTCTTTTACCTTAATGTCTACACCGTCCAATGCCCGGACAAGGTTGGGGGATAGGCCGTAATGTTTTTTTAGATTATGGGTTGTTAAAATTGCCATGGGGTTCTCCTTTTAAACGTAATAAGGACATTGTAAGCGTGAAATCTTACAATGTCCTTACAGGTGACGCGTTATTTCTTACAGTTTTGTAAGAAGTATCCCAGCTATTTTTATTATTGTTGCACTCGCCAACATAGCAAGCGTTAACCAATACCCTATGCCTAATGTTATTGCAATCATTTCCGAAATGTTAATAAACAAGGCGAAAAATCCAAGGGCATTTTGTATCCCTTCAAGTAGAATTGCCGGTATTGTTAATATTGTGCGCGCTGCCACAATATACAGCGTTGTGGCACAAGCCAATAAAACAGTTGTTACCTTTGGCAACCGTCCCAGTAACGATAATGTTAATACGCACAATGTAAGTACCAGTGTAATAAAGTATAATGCCACAGATACAGTAATTCTGTTGTCAACATTAGCCATTATATCGTCGTCAACAAAGCGGTCGGCCAAATCGGACTGGGCAAAATCCATACCCCCAAACCAGCTCTCACTATCCTCAAAAACGGTTGCCAAACTAAAGCTAGAGGTTCTTGTATTGCCTAGAAACGAAAGTTCCACATATATTGCTGGAAGGAAGAAGCCAATCAACGCAACTACACATAGCGTGACGAAAATTATTTTTAGCACTAGGGGCTTTACAGTCTTTTCCACTAAGCATGCTCTTTCCTATAATGTATTCAGAAGAAGTGCGGCTGTTGTCAAGCAGACATGCACACCTGTTTATAATTAGTATACACCGGTGTCCGGGTTTTTCAAGAACAACGAGAAAGTTGTAAATACCCCGGGCTTGGAATCCACCATAATGTACCCGCCCTGTTTTTCCATTATCAAAGACGCAAGGTACAGCCCAAGGCCCGCGCCTTCGCTGTCTTTTACGTTTTGGCCCCGGTAAAACCGTTTGAAAATACGGTGCCAGTCATCTTTATTTATGCCAATGCCGTTGTCGGTAATCATAATCTTGGTGTACAGCGGAAGGGATTCTACAGAAATGTTAATTTCGCCGCCTGTGCCTGTGTATTTAACGGCGTTTTCCAGGATGTTAACTATTGCTTCCCGTGTCCATTTGCTGTCGTGATAAAGCTGCGCGTCTCCAAAATCTGTCAGTCTGATGTGAATGTCTTTTTTTGCGGCGGCGGACAGAACGGTGGCAATGGCATCGGAGATTGTCTGTTTAATGCCGGTTTTTACTAACGCAAGCTGAATTGCCCCCGCTTCTAATCGGGACATTTTTATCAGGCCGTCCATAATCCACTGTAATTTCTCCGTGCCGGATTTTATACGGGAAAGGAATTCCTGTTGTTCTTCCGTAGTGTTGCCCTCTTGCAATAAATCCGCGTACATGGAAATGCCCGCAAGCGGTGTTTTCATTTGGTGGGACATATCGGCGATAAACCCTTGAATAGTCTCTTTTTCCGCGCTTGTTTGGGCCACTTCAAGTGCGCACATTTCCGCAATGCGGCGGGCCTTGTACGTAAGCTTGGAAAGCCGCTTTTCGTCGGTGGTGCCGGTAAGCAGCGACGGGTCTTTAGCCAGTACCCGGTCCAGTACATTGTCTATAGAGTTGAAGGTGCCGCGGACGTACTTGCGGCAGAAAAAGATTGTAAGGGCGCAGGTGATTACTGTAAGTGCAATGGCAGAAATTATGGTAATTATAGTCATTACTCCTTTCCGGTGGATTAGCTAACGAAAAATTCTGCTTTGCGAGGAGCCATTTTGCGACGAAGCAATCCAGCGACTTTAGCGAAATGATAAGTCACTGGATTGCTTCGCTACGCTCGCAAAGAAGCCCACACATACCCCAGTCCGTGGACGGTTTTAATAATTTGCGGGTTCTTAGGGTCGTCCTCTATTTTTGCCCGCAGGCGGCTGATGTTTACGGGCAGAGTGTTGTCGTCTACAAAATTGCCCCGGTTGTCCCATAGGGCCGCAAGGATTTGTTCTTTGGAAAGCACTTGCCCCGCGTTGTCCATAAAGTATTTTATCAGTTTGAACTCCGTGGCACTAATGGGAATCTCTTGCCCGTTTTTATACAGCTTGCAAAGGCTTATGTCCAGCTGTAACCCCTTAGATTGCGCGCTTGTTTCCCTGGCGGGTATACGGCGCAAAACCGCTTCTACCCGCGCACGCAGCACAGACAGAGAGAATGGCTTTGTTACATAGTCGTCGGCACCGGCGGCAAAGCCGGAAACTTGGTCTGTTTCCATGTCGCAGGCGGTTAGCATTATAATAGGAACGCTGGAACCTTGGCGGATTTCTTTGCAAAAATCCATGCCGTTGCCGTCGGGTAAGCCAACGTCCAGGATTATTATGTCTGCGGTGTTTTGCGAAAGAAGCTTTCGCCCGGCTTGTATTGTTGCGGCTTTTAGGGCGGTGTAGCCGTCTTTCTCAAAGGCGTAAGCAATGCCCCGCAGCAGGTTGTCATCGTCTTCTATTATTAGGATGTGGGGCATGTTGCCGCCTCCATTCGCACTTTAATATTCCCATTTTCCCTTGTATAACTACGTTTGGCATTTTTGTGACCTCTGTTATGCAAATTTTCTACAGTGTACCAATAATGTGTGTATAACGCAAACCGTAGAATTCGTACCCAGTATTTATTTATGTTGATTTCGGAAATGTTTTATGTAATTCATACTGTATAATAAAATCACCGTACGGAAGGGGAGCAATTTATGCACACATTTATTCAGTCGTCGCTTGATTACATTGAGCAAAATCTTAAAACCGATATAACCGCAGATGACCTTGCGGCGTTAGCAAACTATTCAACCGGGCATTTTTGCCGAATGTTTGCCCAAGCAATGGACTCGACGGTTGCAAGTTATATTCTAAAAAGGCGTTTAGATCATGCTCTTGTTGAAATTTCATCCGGCCGAAAAGCTATCGGCGTGGTGCCGGAGTACGGCTTTGATACGTATGCGGGGTTTTATAAAGCGTTTATTAGAATGTACGGCTGCTCTCCAAAAAAGCATTTAAGTATTTATCACAAAGGTACTCAAAAATCGGAGGTATTTATTATGCACAGTATGAAAGACATACAAGCCATTCTGGAAAATTGGGACATCCCGCAAGGGCTAAAAATAGAGGATGTTTCCACGAGAAATTGGACAGGGGAACTGGATTGGCAGGTGTGGAAAATCGGAGATGACTACTATCTCAAAACAAAAGAACGTTCCGTGATGATACGGAACATACGGATAGTTAAAGATAAAAGAATCTGCAACAAAAGACAATTTGGGAATCGACGATGCTTTTTTCAACGATTATACAAAAATTTTTGGCAAATTGTATGAAAAAATACCCAAACAGCTTATTCACGGCAACCCAACCGGGGACGCTATAGCATACGAAAACGGTGAAGTTGTGGGAATCAAAGGGTACGAAATATACAATGTATCTCACACAAGGCTCTTTGACATAGTTTGGTGTGCCGGCCCGGCCGACCACGCCGAGTCGTTTGAAGCTTGTATAGCAATGTTTAAGGAAATCTTGAAAGGATATGATAGTTTAAATCTGCTGACAGCCGAAGAAAAACAATCTATTTATTATGTGTGGTGTGCAGCAAATTTGAATACCACTACGTATGGTGTTGATACTTCAGATTTGTCAAACCGAGGCCTAAAAGCGATAGATTTTCTTACGGAAAAGAAAGAAATGTTTCTTAATCTGCTGTAGGCGGGTAAATGAATAAGGCAGCGTAGATGAAAAGATTCTATGCTGCCTTTTAATGTATTGCGTCGGAAAGCTGTAAAATCTGGGCTTTCCAAGGCTAATTATACTTTTTGCTGAAACACCTGCACATTTGAGTGTTTTATTCGCACTTGTTCTTTTTTTGATGCTCCCATCAACAGTAAAAGGCTTATTAAGAATAGGGCTGTACCAGTTTTCATGGTCGCCTTTTCCTTGCCGTACAAAATAACAGCCATGAGCAGAAAGAATGCTTTTTACTTGCTTTGTATAATCTGCCATTATGCCGCTGGCTCTATTTTATCTGTTCGTTCAAGTTCAAACTGCAAATTTATTTCACCTTTATAACCAATTATATCAAACATTTCTGGCACAGCCATTTTTACCCTTTCTATTAGAACATCTAATGAGCCAGATTCCAGGGTTAACCCAAATCTTTCATCCATCGATTCCGAATGCCAAAACTTTTCATCCTTACTCCAGATAAGTTTAATTTTGCAGTTCATAAAAATCCTCCTATTGCTAAATACAACTTTGCTAATGGTGCCCACACCAATCACCACGGCGCACCTGGCAATTTTACCCTAATGCAAGTAAGTATAACCTGACTTATGTTATATAGCAAGCGCAATTTCGTTTTCGTGCAGATTGAGTACCATTTAAATGTTGTGCAAAAACCGGGTTGTCTCGCTAAATAAGAAAACGATATTTTCCCGTTAGCGACTATTGATACCCCCTGATATCAGGGGGTATTATCCCTTGCATCTTTTTCCAAGACCAGCAATCTTTTTATGCGTTCAAGTTCCGCATCATCGGGGTTTTTAACCGCAGGGAAACCTACACAACACTGCACAAAATCTTCACCGAAAACTAACCTGTCTATACCTTTTACAGAACAAGCGTTGCAAGTGTTATTTATCAGCGTTTTGTCGGGCTGTACTTTGTGTATACAATAATTTGGCTTCCACGATAATTTTGCTAGTCCTTCGTTTCTAATTTCAGCTGCATATTTATCTGAAGATACAAGATTGGGACTAATACTCCAATATTGAGGGTCGCCCGGATAGTGGCTGTCAACATGTTCCCAGTCATGCTCGCCGAAAAATAGCATCTTACAAAGATAAACGCCATTATATTTTACATTGTGTCCCCTTGTTGTTGAAGCGTGTAATTGTATTTTGAAACCGGTTGTACGAAGCCATGCAGCAAAACCCAACGCCGCCATTCTTAAATCGCCGTCGAGGCAATAGTTTATGACTTCTTCGATTTTTGGTCTGTTCCCTTTTTGAACTTTATACGGGATTTTTTTCTTTACCTCTTGCATTTTAGTTAACTCCTAATCATCATGATAAAGCCCCATAAGATAAGGCTGTGAGATTGCCTTGTCTTATGGGGCGTACTACCTAATACTGGTCAGCCGAAAGACAATTTCTATAGCTCCAGCCTTGCAATAATCTCTTGTCCGAGCTCATAATCCATTTTTTAAAGCATAACTAATTTTTTACTTCTGGCACTTTCTATCGCCTTGTACACCATCCGGATGCTGTTAATGTTGTCCCGGCAATCCGTTTGCGGGCGTGTACCGTTGTTTAGCGCGTCAAACATTTCTGTTATGCACATGTGGTGGCCGCCAAATGGCTGGGGCGGGATTGGGATGTCGATATAGTTGGCAGTAATTTCGTTTTCGCTGGCAAGGCCTGTTTTTGGCGAGCCTGTGGAAGTTAAGTCGTAGTACAGTTTTACGTTGCCGTCCCAGAATACCGCGCCGTCTGCGCAGGCAGCGCGCCATTCAGACTCCCAGGATGTGTTCATGCCATTGGCGCACCAGCTGCCCCGGTAGTCGAATACAGAGCCGTCTTCCATTTCGAAGATGCAAACAGCGGCGGCGTTGCCCTTGTACCAAGACCAGGCGGGGTTATATTCGTGACAGTAAACGGAAACGGGGTTTTTGCCGGTGATAAAGCGGGCGGCGTCAAAGGTGTGAATAGCCATGTCTGCCAAAAGGGGGCTGTCCATGTCTTCCCTAAAGCCGCCAAAGTGCGGGTCTAGCTGGAAGCTGGCGGACAGTTGGCCAATTACCCCAAGCTTGCCTGTGTGTAAAAAGTTGCGCATGGCAACAATACCCGGTACATATCGTCTGTTTTGCATTACAAAATATTCGCGGCCTGTGTCTTCTGCGACTTGTACCATTTTTTCCGCATTTTCTAATGTGTCGGACATTGGCTTTTCGCCAAAAACGTGACAGCCGACCTTTAGGGCGGTTGTAACTATGTGGTAGTGGGACTCCGGTGCGGTAAGGTCGAATACAAGGTTCGCGTCTTCTTTTTCCAGGGCTTCTTCCAGGCTGGAATATGTGTTTGCGGACAGGCCAAATTCGGCTTTTTTTGCGTTTGCCCTGTCGACGTTCCTGTTTACAAGGCCGACGATTTGGCAGTCGCTGCGTTTTTGTGTAACTTCTATCCAAGAATTGGACACCATGCCGCAACCGGCAACAATAATTTTGTGCATTTGTAATCCTCCTTATATTTTGTGACGGGCGGTTTGTAACCACCCCTACATGTCGATTATAACTTTCATGGTTGTTTCTCTGTTAGCGTCGATAAATTCGTAGGCTTCTTTGTACTTGTTGAATGGAAAATGGCGCGTTACCAACGGCTCAAGCTTCACCTTTTTGGCATTTACAAGCTCTATCGCGCCAAGGTAATCCTCGTTGCGGTACATCATTGTGTTATTCAGGCACAATTCCTTGTCATTTGCCAGTGCCAGGTCCACCGTTGGGGGCGCGTCGTACACCGCCACAATTACAATCATAGAGCCTTTGCGGGCGAATGTTATGGCCTGCGAAATGGTAACATTTGTACCGGCGCATTCGAAAATTACATCTGCTTTGTCCGAGCCAAAGTGGGCTGCAATTTCTTGGCCCAGGTCCTTCTCTTTAGTGTTTACGCAAATGTCTATGCCGCACTCTGCGGCTTTTGTCAGGCGGAAATCGCTGATGTCCGTAATCATGACCTTCGCCGCGCCCAAGCCTTTTGCCGCCTGGGCCAAAAGGTTGCCTATCGGCCCTGCGCCAAGGACAATTATATTTTTGCCCTCTACGCCACCTGCCTGATTTACAGCGTGGACGCCTACGGCAAGGGGTTCAATCATCGCGCCTTCTACAAGGGTCATGCCGTCCGGCAGTGGTGTGACTTTGGCTGCGTCTACCACAAAAAATTCCGACGCCGCGCCTGTTGCCTGGAAGCCCATTACCTTTAACTCTTCACAAAGGTTGTACTTGCCGTTGCGGCATGGGTGGCATTTTTGGCACACAATCTGGGGCTGAATTGTAACTTTTTGTCCGACATTTAGTGTGCATATGCCTTCGCCAAGTTCAACAATTTCCCCGGCAACTTCGTGGCCTTGGGTAATGGGGTACGATGTGAATGGGTGCTTGCCGTGGTAGACATGAATGTCTGAACCGCATACGCCAATGTGTGCCATGCGCAGAAGCACTTGCCCTTTGCTCAGCTTTGGTGTTTCTGCATTTTCAAATACAATAACCCCCGGGGCCGTCATAATTTGCCGCAGCATAATTACGCCTCCAGGTTTGGAACCCAGTCGCCGCCGCGGCAGTTTTTAAGGTAGTTAAGGGCGTGAACTTGCCCCACATATTCCAACTCGCCCTTGTAAATTGGGTCGTGCCAGCCCTCAATCTCTATCGCGCCTTTGTAGCCGGCCATACGTAAAATGGAAATTATGTCTGTCCAGTTGCTGTCGCCAAAGCCCGGTGTTCGGTGCCAGGCGTACGGTTCGCCGCATTTTATGCCCTTCTCCTTAATAACATCCCATGCAATTGTTGCGTCTTTGCCATGGATGGAGAAAATCCTGTGAACCCATTTGCGAAGCTGCGGGATTGGGTCTACAAGCTGTACCATATGGTGGCACGGTTCCCACTGCAGGCCAATATTGTCATAAGGTACGGCTTCAAACATCAGCTCCCAGGCTTTTGGGCTGAATGCGATGTTAAAGTCGCCACGGTTCCAATCGCCGCCCATATCGCAGTTTTCAAAGGCGATTTTTACGCCTTTTTCCCGGGCCAGTTCCGTTAGCGGTGTAAAAACTTCCGTAAACTTGGGGATGGATTTGTCTACGGACGCGTCCAAAACCCTGCCTGTGAAGCCCGCTACGATGTCTGTTTTGAAAAGACGGGCGGCGTTGATTAAGGCTTCCCAGCTTTTTCTGCAATTTTCGCCCCGCTCGTTGTCCAGCAACGGGTTGCCGTACACGCCAATGCTGGAAATTGTGCAGCCTGTGCCCTCTAAAAGGGCCATAACGTCTGTGGCCAGCTGTTGCACATCTGTTTTGCCGATAGACTCCCAAAACATTAGGGCAAAAGTTTCGAAGCCGTAAGGGATAAGCCTTGGGATCATTTTTTTTGCGTTACCCGCCGGTACGATGGTACCAATTTTAATTTCGTGCATTGTAAAACCTCCTTAGATGTATGTTGAAAAAAATCACAACCCAAATTCCGCGCAATATAACTCTGCTGCCCCTCTGTCAATATCCCCGAACATATTCGGTTCGTCAAGCAGCTCCCGTAGCCTTTCCGGTGTTATCCATTGGATTTCCACAGTTTTGTCGCCTTTTTCCAGTGGGGTGCCTTCCGCTTCGCACTTGAAATGCACGCCAACGGACTTGCCCCGCTGTCCCGCGAACTCGCCTGTTTGAAATGTCCAGCCTTGCACACCAAAATAAACAGAATAAGGTACGAATGTTTCCACATCGCCATGAGCCATGTAGTTTTCCATTCCGTAGATTTTTGTTACGGTTAAGCCCACTTCTTCCATGACCTCCCGTTTTAACGTATCAATAATTGACTCGCCCCATTCGTTGCAGCCACCGGGGAATTCGAAATGCCTTGGATAACCTTTCCTGAAACACCGCTGAACCAGCACCATTTCCTTCGCATTTTCTTTTTTTACTATGATTGCCCGCGCGTTGTAAAAAATCATGTTGTCGCCTCCGGATAATTTTCGCTACTCATTGAAAATACTATACTACTCGCGCTGTAGGTTCAGAAATTGCTCTATCACCCAATCAGCATTTTCGGCAATGCTTTTCATTCCGTCCACCCGCAGAACAGGGCATAGTAACTCTGAAATCCATTGCTCATGCAGTTTGCGGCCGAATTTTGATGCATCTGCTGTTTCATATTTTTGAGCGTTGTCAACATAATCATCAAAATCACCGTGGAATCGAGTTGCCTTATACATGTCGCCAGACGGAAGAATTCTCTCTCCCCAGCGTGCAAGTTCCCTGGTGTGGACACGCTGTGCGCAAACTTCCGCAGGCGTTGATAGAAAAACTGCTAAATCAATTACGGGCTCAAACAACTTTTGGTTGCTAAAAATGGTGCCTGCTAAAATAAAACGCGGATGCATTTTTATAGCATTCAACAAAAGTTCAGTCCGTTCCTCTACAGGACGAGTAGCTGTAAGCGGTATTTTTGTATCCCAACGCCATAGATAATCGTCAATATCTAAATATTGAAAATTGAGCCGTTTAGCAATTTCTTTACCAAGTGTAGTGCTTCCCGCACCCGACGCACCAAAGATAATGATGCCCACTTACTCCACCTGGCACGGCATTATGCAAACCGAGAATGAAAACTCCAACTCATCAAATCTGTACTGTTTCGGCAGCATTGGCCCGCAAGAGTTTGACCCGATACCGTTGTTTTTATAATCGATATTTACGATAGTCTCATCACGCTTCACAAGTTCATGGGCGTGTTTTGCCTTGTCTAAGTCTTCACTGGTGTAATGGGATGCGTTAAACGAAAAGCTGTCCCCGTTGTTGCCCAATGAGGAAACATGCAGCCCAAAGCCGCGGGCATCTGTAAACAGGGCGTTGGTTACGCCGTAGCGGGCACCGTTTTCTTGTGGGAACTCGTAGTTGACAAACATGTTGTCTACTGTGGTTGTAAATTCGCCTTTGTACACGCTGTGGCGCATGTCTACATAGTTTTCGTGGGGGCCGTAGCCGGTGTAGCGCACATGCTCGGTACCTTTTGGCATTGTAAAGCGCAGGCCAAAGCGGGGCAGCATTAGCTGAGCATCGTGCATACGCTTGTTTTCGGTAACATTAACATTGGTTGCCAGTACAATCGCGCCAACATCGTTAATTTTCCACTTTGCTTCGCCTTTCAAGATTGGCGCGTTTGTGTAGCCGCCAACAGCGTAGCGCATTCTAATTGTGCATTGCTTGCCATAGTCGAAGTTAAAAATTTCGTGGGCTACATCGTAAACATGGGTGGAGGCCCGGTCGAAACCTGTCCTGCGCCATGCCCACTGCACGTTGCGGTCGTTGTCTGTAGGTGCGCGCCATACGTCAAATGTTAGAGGCTGGGTGATGCAATTTACACCGTTGCGGCTAATTTGCGTAAATGCCCCTTGCACCGTGTCAAAAACATGGTGGAAATCCTGCCCTTTAATGTGAAGGAGTGTGCCATCTTCGCATACATCAAGTTTGCGTGGCATTGTGTTGCAGGTAATGCATGAGGGCAAGTTGTCCATTAGTAAATGACCGTCCCGTACAATTAATTGGTTGAAAGCAATTTCATCGCTGTGGTTGAAAATATTACAAGATTTTTTATGACGGAAACGGATGTTTAGCGCGCAGAAAGGTGTTTTAGCAGCGTCATTTTCCGGTGCAGTAAAGCCAAGTTCTAATACCTGTGAGTCGTGAGGCGGTACGGATAACTCTGTTACCGTGCCGCTTGCCAGGGCTTTTTTGCCGTCGGTCAGTTCCCATTCCAAGTACAAATGCTCTAAGCTTTGGAAGTCGTAGTCGTTGTGAATTTCCACAACGCCGTTTTCTAAGTCTACTGCCGTAGCGCGCACATATGCGTAAACTGCTTTTGCTTCTTTAAAGCCTGTGTGAGGCTCCCTGTTGCCGGTTACTAAGCCGTCCAAGCAGAAATTACCGTCGTTTGGCATGTCGCCAAAGTCGCCGCCGTAAGCCGCGAATTGTACAACAGTCATTTCAGCAAGGTCTTTTTCCGTAAAGCCTTTTATCTCCATTGCCTTTTTGTAGCCGCGGGCGGGGACAGTGTACACATTTCCGTTTTTGTCTGTAAAACGTTTGGCTTGCAGGCCGTGATCCCAAAATTCCCAAATGCAGCCGCCAATCATTTTTGGTGATTTGTTTATAATTTGCCAGTAATCCCATAGGTCGCCGGGGCCGTTGCCCATTGCGTGGGAATATTCGCACAGGAAGTAGGGGCGTGTTTTTGTCGGGTCTTCTGCATAGGCTTTGTACTCTTCTAAGCCCGGGTACATGCGGCTTATCATGCTGTAACAGTCTTTTTCCTGAGACTGATGCGGGTGCGCGCCTTCGTAGTGAATAAGGCGGCTTGCGTCGCGGGCGGCGGCCCACTCTGCCATTTTCACGTGGTTTGGCCCGTGGCCGGATTCGTTACCAAGGGACCACATAATTACGCAGGCCTGGTTTTTGTCGCGCTCTATAAGCCGCTCCATGCGGTCTACAAAGGCAATTTCCCAATCCGGTGACTGGCTTAGGGCGTTCCAGTCGGGCACTATGCCGTGGCACTCGATATCTGTTTCATCGCACACATAAAAGCCCATTGTGGAACACAGTTGTATAAACTGCGGTTCGTTTGGATAGTGGGCGGTACGGATACAGTTTACATTGTGCCGCTTCATTATTTTCAGGTCATCAACCATCCAGCTCAGGGGAACTGTTTGCCCGTGCAATGGGTGGAAGTCGTGACGGTTTACGCCTTTCAGCTTTACCGGGACGCCGTTTATCAGCATCGCGCCGTCTTCGCGTACAGATATTTGCTTTATGCCTGTGCTGAAAACAAGAGTTTCACCGGATGCTTCAACTATTACATTGTACATGTATGGCTGTTCCGCGTTCCAAAGCCTTGGGTTTTCCACAGTAATTTCCGCAACGCCGTTACCGTTTTCGTCAAGGGTTACCGTGCCCGCAGCAACTTGTTTTTGTCTGGTTTGGGTAAGCATTTTATACGCAGCTTCCAGCCCGGGTGTGCCGTTAATCTCCACTTGCAGTTTTACGGTTGAGTACTTAGGGCAAGGGAATTGCTGGCGTACAAACACGTCGCGGACATGCTCTTTGTCCCGGGCAAGCAGGAATACATCCCGGAAAATGCCGGAAAAACGGTAGCAATCCTGGTCTTCGATGTAGGTTGCGTCGCAATATTTTAATACAAGCACGGTTACGCGGTTGCTTCCGGGTTTGGCTTGCTTTGTAATGTTAAATTCCGCCGGAAGGCGGCTGCCCTTGCTCATGCCCACGTATTCGCCGTTAACCCAAAGGTAGAAAACGCTGTTTACCCCTTCAAAGTTAAGGAAAAGTTCTTTGTCACCAAAGCCTTCGCTAATGTATACTTCCCGTGAGTAAATTCCACATGGGTTTGCGGCGGGTACAAACGGCGGGTCACATGGGATGGGGTAGTTGATATTTGTATAATGACAAATATCGTAGCCTTCTGTTTGCCAGCAAGACGGCACGGTAATGTTGTCGAACCCGGAAAAGTCGTATTCATTTGAGAAGAAGTTACCCGGCAAGGTGTGTGGGCCGTCTCCGTAGTAACCAAAGCTCCACTGGCCGTTCAAGGTTTGGAAACGCGTAGAGTTGGCCCGGGCAATGTTGGCTTCCTTTAGGCATACGGGCGGTGTTTTTGTGTCGTATGGGATGTAGTACGACCGTGAAGGCTCCCGGTTTTCGTGTGTAACCCCCGGGTTTTGATAATGCTGTGGTTTGAACATTTTGTTTCCTCCTATGTTTTAGTCTCTTGCGTACTGCCCGATCATTTTTACCATGTTGTCTGCATCGGCCGGGCTGCCTACCCAAGTACGGATATACATTTTGCTTGCTTCCAGGTTGTCCAATAGTTCTTTTACCAAGTGAGGCGGGGAGTCTAAAATTAAACGCTTCCCGGCCTTTTGTATTTTTTGCAGTTCCGGTATAAAATCCACGGACGGCCCTTGTCCGGCAATGTTTGTCCACTGGATTGCGTCCAGTTCCTTGACGCTAAGCATTTGGTCCAGGTGCATGGTTTGGGCGTAGCCATCGAAATGATACAGGGAATAATCTAAAAATTCCGATTGTTTGCGCAGTTCGTACATGCAAAACTCATCAAACATGCCCGGTGACACCATTACAGACATGTCGCATTGGATTTGCCCGTGAAGGCCCAGTGCCCAGGTTTGCAGCCATCCCACGCTGGAACCGCCGCTGTTGTTTTCCCGTACAATTTCATATATTTTCTTGTTAACATCCTCCCAAACGGCCTGCACCTTAACAAGGGCATCCTTGACTTCCTCCGGGCGGTCTAACAGGTCCAGCATAAATTGCTCTGGGCCGCGCAAGCCGGAAAGTGCGTCCGCAATCCCTGATGTGTCCGCCATGGAAACAATGTAATCCCCTTGGGCGTCGAGGACATATTCTTCCGCTAATGAAATGGATTTTTTGTACATAAAGCTGTTTGGGTCAAATTTTAGTTGGCTGTAGTCTTCCAGGGTTATGGCGTACCAAACGCTTGGGCCAAAGCGGGGTACCGCGCCTTCAAAGTACCCGGCGCAGTTGGTGGGCCCCAGGTTGTGAAACAAAATTGGAAATGCGTCCCCCGCATAGTAAGTATTATCGAAACATTCCCGGTTGCGCCTGATGATAATCTCCGGGTCTGTCCACCATTTTAGTCGGTCTTCTTCGCCGTCCGGGAAAGGGTAGCCCGTTGGGTTGATGGGCCGGGAAAAATCCTTTATTGCAAATACGGAATGAAGACAGTCGCCTTTTTCCATGGTTCCGTTCCAGAATGCCGCGTGACGGGCTTTTGTTTTGTCCCAATTGCTGCAGTATTTCATGGGAAACCTCCTATCTTAATGGGGCTCTGCCCCAAACCCCGCCGTTACAGCGGGAATAAATCCCGCTTCCACTTCCTGGACTCCGTCTGCGGGAAGCGACGGAGTCGCTTAATTTTTAAGTTTTTGTAGATGCTAAACTCGCAATTGCGCGTTCTCCGCAATTTTGTACCCATCAAAATATTTTTCTTCCATGGGAATCCACTTTGTGGCAAACATTTCTGTCAATTTTTCGCCGTTGCGGGCGGTAATGCGGGAAATTTGGGTTGTAGCGTCTATAGTTGAGAAGACGCGCACATCCATATAATCACCCAGCTTAGGGTGGTGGCTGTACGAGCCTTCAACAACAAGCCATTTGCGCGGCATGATTTTGCGCGTGCCGTTGTAAGACATTGTGCCGCAGTTAAAAACCCGGTATTCAAAGGCATTGACCTTATCGTGTAAATTAGGCAGCACTTCTTCCGCTAAGCGTTCGTAGTGGACATTACCGCCGGGCTCGTTTAAGCGTTCTTGGGTGCGCAAATGTGCGGGTAGGAAAAAGTCGTCCATGTGAACAATTTCCGCGCCTATTACAGATTTTAGCCCCGCCGCTAATGTAGACTTGCCGGAAGCGGCCCGGCCGTCTATGGCAATTACGCCGCCGCCCATGCCCGCAAGTGCCGTCAAAATAGGCACCAGTCGCACATGCGGTCCGGAAATTACCCTGTAGGCGGGTTTTTCGTTGTCGCGGTAATGCTGGCTGTGGTGTATCGCCCGGGGTTTGTCGTTTTTACACGTGGCAAGGTATTTTTGTAAAGCATCATCAAATTCGTCAAAAGAAAAGGCCAAAGCCTGCCCTTGGTTTTCCCGGGCATACTCTGACCATTGGTATATAAATTCAAAAAATTGCTTTTCGCTGTTATCAAAACGCATGGAAGCGGACTGTACAAATAACTGAAACAGCCACTCTGGGGGTAGGGAAAACTTCTTCCATGGGGCAATGTTAACACGGCAAACATCCGGGGCGATAAATTCAATTACCGGTTCATCGTTTGGCTGGCAACTCTCATATTCGGACATAAAGTAGCCCTTGGCCTTATTGATGTCGGTCAAAAGATGCTCTGCCCCGTAAGCGGCCTGGAAACACATTTTTATAATATCCTGCGGCATAATAGACGGATGAAGCGAGAGTTGCTGCCTGATAAAATCTGTCATGGTATGGCCCCTTTGCGATTTAGTTGAAAATAGAACTGTTTATCAGATCCTGCATATTGTACAAACCCGGCGGCTTACTGTGTATAAACTCGGCGGCTTTTAATGTACCCTCGGCAAAAACATCCCGGGATTGGGCACTGTGGGTAATTTCTATAAGCTCGTTCTGTCCGGCAAAAATTATGCTGTGTTCCCCAATTATATTACCGCCGCGTACAGCACTGACACCAATCTCGTTGCGGGAGCGTTGGCTTAATGAGCCGGTGCGGTCTGTTATTGTGTTAAGCTGTGTGTAAACAGCTTTCATAATGGCATCCAGCAGCATAACCGCTGTTCCGCTTGGGGCGTCCAGCTTTTTGTTGTGATGTTTTTCTATAAGCTCTATATCAAAATTGGAATCGTAAAGCAATTTTGATACTTTTGTTAATACATTGGCAAGCACGTTAATACCCAGGGACATATTCCCCGAGTAGAAAACAGCTGTATTTTTCGAGGCTTTCGAAATAGCCTTTTCCACATTTTTTGACAGGCCTGTGGTGCAAATTACTAATGGCGTGTTGTTTGCCGCGCCAAACTCAAGTAAAGCCAGTGTATCCTCCTGGCCGGATTCTGTCGGCGGCAGATAACTTATTATCACATTCACAGGTGTCGGTTCCCGGTTTATGTTGGCATAAACCGGATAGGGGCGTGGTTCTGCAGGTTGAAGCGCGTCAACACCCAATACAATTTCCATATTGTCGGTATTGGCAACCATATTACTTATTGCTGTGCCCATTCTGCCAGAACAACCGCAAAGAATTAATTTTATTTTGTCGCTCATATCAAACCATACCTTTTCATTTCATCCTGCAAGTCTTCTGCCAATGCTGGCTCGATATCCACAAGAGGTAAGCGGCAATAACCTATATCAAAGCCCATCATGCGCAGTGCGGCTTTTACGGGCATTGGGTTTACATCTGCAAACAAAAGGCGCGTCATAGGCAAAATACCAAGCTGTAACTTGCGGCTGCCTTCAATGTCGCCTGCAAAAAATTTGTCTACTATGCTTTTGATGCTTGCCGGGGCAATGTTGCCCATTGTGGAAATTACGCCTTTGCCCCCAAGAGCAAGAGTTGGCAGAATTTCGGAATCGTTGCCTACATAAATGTCAATGTTACCTGCGCAGCGTTCGATAATTTCGGCAATTTGGTTAATGTCGCTGCTGGTTTCCTTGACTGCCTGTATGTTTGGCAGTTTTGCAACTTCCGCAAGGGTTTTTGGCAGCATGTTCATGGCTGTGCGAGGCGGCACGTTGTACACAACAATTGGCGAGTCTACTCCTGCTGCAAGTGCAGAAAAGTGCGCCACCAACCCGCGCTGAGATGTTTTGTTGTAATATGGAGTAGTGTACATTAGCGCGTCTGCCCCGGCTTGCTGCAGGGCTTTGCCCGCGGCTACACAAGCGGCGGTATTATTGCCGCCGGCCCCTGCCACAACCGGGACTTTACGACCGTACTTTTCCCCGGCTTTTTTTGCGGCCAAAACCGCTGTGCGTACCACTTCAATATGTTCTTCATTGGAAAGAGTTGTTGCTTCCCCTGTTGTACCACAGGAAATAAGAGCGTCTGTACCCTGCTGTACCTGAAAATCGATAAACTTTTCGTACTCGGTACCGTTAAAATTTCCGTTTTTGTCAAATGGCGTGCATAATGCAACGCCGCAGCCTGTATAAATGGACATAAAATTCCCTCGATTCTAAAATAGTTTATAATATAATATTGAAAAAAAACTGTTGTGTCAAACCAAAAGGATGGCACAATGGAATTTTTCGGCGGCTCTAGTGGTATTGTCCAAAAAGTGGTACAATCGACGATACACTAAAGGGGAGAATAATTGATGGCTGTATTGCAGATAGAAAATTTGACAAAGGATTATGGCTTTGGGCGGGGCGTTTTTGACCTTAGTTTTAACGTGGAAAAAGGCGAAGTTTACGGTTTTCTTGGGCCAAACGGCGCGGGAAAGACCACAACTATCCGGCACATTATGGGGTTTTCCCGCCCGCAAAAAGGGAGAACCCTTGTAAACGGGCAAGACAGTTGGAAGCATTACCACGAGATTCAACGTACGTTGGGCTACCTTCCCGGTGAAATTGCCCTGCCGGAAAATTTGACAGGCCTGCAATTTATTAAAATGATGGCCGACTTAAGAGGCATGACAAGTATGGATTATACCCATGCACTAATCGACCGCTTTGGATTGGAGCCAAAAGGCGGGCTAAAGCGCATGGCTTTGGGTATGAAGCGTAAACTGGCCATTGTTACCGCCTTTATGCATGATCCGGATATTTTGGTGCTTGACGAGCCAACCAGCGGCCTGGACCCGGTTATGCAGGGTATTTTTATTGAGTTTGTAAAAGAGGAAAAGAAGCGCGGCAAAACAATTTTATTATCTTCACACATATTTTCGGAAGTTGACGCCACTTGCGACCGCATTGCCATAATAAAAGAAGGCTGCTTGGTGTCCAGCTTTTTTGCCGACGATTTGCGTCATAATGAAAGCAAGACGTACAGGGTAGAATTTAACTCCCGGGAGGAATTCGAGCGGTTTATTAAAGAGATATCGGCATTTTATCAAATTGCATCTGTAAAGCGTCACCGCAAGCAGGCGAATATCCATGTAAATGACAATAACGTGAACCGGTTTATTTCTGCCATATCCGGCTACGACCTAAAGTTCTTTACAGAAGTACCGTTTACTTTGGAAGATTATTTCATGAATTTTTACGACCGCAAAAACAAATCCACCAAAGGAGGCTTTAATTTTGGAACGGATTGAGACGCGAAACGAAACTTCTTCGTTGAAACAAATTAAATTGCACAGCGTAACCAAAAATTACGGCGACAACCGCGGTATTTTTGACCTTAACCTTGAAGTTGCCAAAGGAGAAACATTTGGCTTTGTTGGTACAAACGGTGCAGGTAAAACCACTACCATACGTCACATGATGGGTTTTTTAAAGCCCGATAAAGGCAAAACAGAAATAAAAGGCCTTGACTGCTGGCACGATGCCGCAAAAGTAATGAAATATGTGGGATACATTCCCGGGGAAATTGCCTTCCCCGACGCGCCCACGGGAACAGAATTTTTAAAACGCCAGGCAGACTTACTTGGGCTGAAAGACATGTCTTACGCCTATCGGATAATAGATATTTTACAGTTAGACCCAACGGCAAACCTAAAGCGCATGTCCAAGGGGATGAAGCAGAAAACCGCCATAGTCGCGGCCTTTATGGCAGACCCGGAAATATTAATACTTGACGAGCCGACAACGGGCTTGGACCCTTTAATGCGCGTGGGTTTCATAGATTTGCTTAACGAGGAAAAAAAGAAGGGCAAGACCATTTTTATGTCTACTCACCTGTTTGAAGAAGTAGAAGACACCTGCGACAAAGTTGCCCTTATAAAAGACGGCAGAATAATTGACGTAAAAGCCACCGTCGAGATACGTCATAACGAGAATAAGACATTTAAGATTGAATTTTTGTCCCATGAAGATTACACGAGATTTACCGCCGTAAACTTCGTAAGCGGAATTAGCTTTGCGGAAAAACGGGAAGACCAAAATCAAGTATTAATGCTGGTCCATGACACAAGCATCAACAGGTTTTTTTCCGTGCTTAAGGAATACAATGTCAAATTCCTGCGGGAAAATAAGTATACGCTGGAGCAGTACTTTAACAGCCTGTATTTGAAATAATACACAACCTACCCCCTGATATCAGGGGGTACCAATCGGAGGAAGTACAATGTTTAACAAAACCATATTTAAGCAGACATTTAAGGCAAATATCCGTCTGTGGTGCATAATAACGGTAATTCTTGTGGCAATGTCCAGCTTGATAATAGGCATATTCAACCCCGGGGTTATGGAAATGATGGCAGGTATGATGGAGCGTATAATAGACGACCCAAGGCTGCGCCAGCAAATTCTTGCAGGTTTTTCCTTGCTTAACGTACTGGGAACACAATTTTACGGGGGCATGGGTATCATTTTGGTACTTATTTATCTTATCATCACCGCCAATTCGCTTATCGCCAACCAGGTAGACCGGGGCAGTATGGCGTATATTTTGTCTACGCCAATAAAGCGGACTACGGTAGTTGTTACAAAGGCAGTTTATTTTGTAACCGCGCTTTTTGTAATGTTCGCCTTGCTAACCGCATCCGGTATTTTAACGGCGCAGTTTGTCCATGGCGGCATACTTACAAGGGCTTTTACAACTGATGTGCGTGAAGTAGCCGATATGCTTGGCAAAAGCAGGGCAGAAGTGGCGGATAATCTTCATTTTATATTAGCAAACCCGGAAGCTGTTGAACACGGTGCCAATGCCCGCAGGATAGACACAGACGTGTACATGCTATACTTACAAATGCTTATAGCACAGCAGCAAGAGCAAGGTGCCCCTGCCGTTGAACAAACCCCAGGGGAACAAGCTCACCAAGAGCTAATGCAGGACATGTTCAGCACCGGGCTGGAAGCCGCCGCCGAAGTGCTGCAAATGTCTGTAACTGCGCTGTCCTTTAGCATGGGGCTGATAAAAGACAACCCGGAAGCCCTTGCCGCCGCCGTAGAAGCATCCGGAATGCCAGAGCCGCAGTTTATACACATAATAAATATGCGGCTTGCCAATGAGCAAATAATGCGGGATAACCGCGTAAATTTTGACATTTACTATTATTCCATGCTAAATTTGGGTCTGTTTTTGCTTATGTTTGCCACCAGCGCAATTTCATTTTTGGCATCCTGCTTCTTTAACCTGTCAAAAAATGCCGTGGCCCTTGGGGCGGGTATTCCAATTGCCTTTTACCTGTTCCAAACCATGGCTCAAGTTGGCGATGAATTGGAATTTTTCCGTTACTTGACAATAAATACGTTTTATAACCCTATCCGCGTTGTAAACTACGGCAACTTTATGTGGCATTTTTGTCTTTTGGCAGTGATTGGGGTTGTGCTGTATCTTGTCAGTGTAAAGGTGTTTAAAGAAAAAGATTTGCCACTATAAATAAAAGAGGTACACCATGGAACCCATCAAACTTTCTGTTAACAAGATAATTGACCTTGTGCTGCGCTGCGGCGATATTGATAATCGCTTTTACGATGCAGCTCCCATGTATTTAGGCGCGGCCCTTCACCGTAAAATCCAGAAGGGGATGGGCGATAATTACGAAAAGGAAGTTTCCCTTAAGCTGGAAACGGAAATAGACGGTATTCCCGTTTTGGTGCGGGGCAGGGCAGACGGAATTATTACGGAGCCCGATGGCGCAATTACCATAGACGAAATAAAAACCACAACGCTGCCCCTGGACTATATTTATCAACAGCACCGGCAGCACCTTGGCCAAGGCAAATGTTACGCCTACATGTATCTGCAAACATTGGAAACCCCGCCGGAAAATATATCTGTTCAGCTAACTTATTTCCAAATGGAGTCGGAAGAAACCCGCAGGCATACATGGGAATTTACTGCCTTCGAAATAACGGACTTTTTTGTGGATTTACTGGAGCAATACGGCGTATGGCTGCGTTTTGAACGGGATTGGAAAATTACCCGTGACCAGTCCATTGCCACGCTTACTTTCCCGTTCCCAATTTACCGTAAAGGCCAGCGGGAATTGGCTGTTGCCGCCTACCGCACAATATCTGCCGGTAAAAAGCTTTACGCCTGCGCGCCTACGGGTATCGGCAAAACACTGTCGTCCTTATTCCCGTCAATAAAGGCTATGGGGGAAGGCAAGACAGCACCGTTGTTTTACTTAACCGCCAAAACCGTAACGCGGACTGTTGCGGAAGAGGCCGTAAGGCTAATGGCCGGGGGCGGTCTGCGCTTTAAGGCCATAACCCTTAGGGCAAAGGACAAAATATGCACGGGCAGCGACTGTATTTGCAACCCGGATTATTGCGCCAATGCAAAAGGCCACTACGACCGGGTCAACGCCGCCGTTTTGGATGTAATAGAAAACAACGACCTGATTACCCCCGCAGAAACGGAATTTTATGCGCGCAAGCACCAAGTCTGCCCTCACGAAATGGGGCTTGATGTGGCATTGTGGTGTGACCTGATTGTGGGGGATTACAACCATGTATTTCACCCGGAGGCATACCTGCGCCGCTTCTTTCATAACGAAGAGAGGGACTACATTTTTCTGATAGACGAGGCTCACAACCTTACAGACAGGGTGCGGGATATGTATTCTGCCGTAATGCGAAAAAGCGACTTAAGCCAGGTACGAACGGCCCTAAAAGATAAGGACGCAGTTTCGAAAAAGTTAAGAAAAAGTCTGCGGCTGCTTAACACCTACCTTTCCGATGTGCGAAAAGAGCATGAGGGCAAGCGCAATTTTGTAACAAAGGAAGTAGATATGGTTTTCATTGCCTTTGTAAAAATGGCCGCGGAAGCCGCCGGGGAATGGCTGGCGGCAAAAAATAACCACGAGCTGCATCCCATGATCATAGATATGTATTTTGGAATAAACCAGTTCCTTATGGTTGCGGAAATTTTCGACGAGCATTATACCAATATTTTAGAGTTTTACGGCAGGGATGTGACCGTAACCCTGTTTTGCTTAAACCCGTCGAAAATTATCGCCGATGGGTTATCCCGCGCAAAAGCATCCATTTTATTTTCCGCCACGTTGCTGCCCCTGCCTTACTACCGGGAAATTTTGGGCGGCACAGAGGAAGATTATATGGTGACGCTTCCGTCACCCTTTGACCCTGCCAAATTACGGCTTTTGTCCCACTGCGGCATATCTACCAAGTATAAAGACAGGGAAAGCAGTTACGAGCCAATTGTACAAACCATCTACCGGACCGTTGCGGGCAAAACCGGGAATTATCTTGTGTTTTTCCCATCTTATGAGTACATGCACATCGTATATGACTTGTTTTGCGCCCGTTATCCCGGTGTAGAAACCCTGCTGCAAACAACAGAAATGTCGGAAGATGAACGGGCGGGTTTCTTGGCGCGTTTCGACAGCGAAAACCCTGACACACTTCTGGGCTTTACAGTACTTGGAGGTATTTTTTCCGAAGGAATAGACTTGAAAGGCGACAGGCTTATAGGTACAATTATCGTTGGGGTGGGCATACCAAAAATATCCCTGCGCAGCGATTTGATACGCGACTATTTTAACGAGCGCAACGGTAAAGGCTACGATTATGCCTATGTATTCCCCGGCATGAACAAAGTCTTACAGGCCGCCGGGCGTGTTATACGGACAGAAACCGATGAGGGCACTGTAATGCTTATCGACAGCCGGTACGCTACAGCAGAATATAAACGGCTTTTCCCTGCCCATTGGGCGCACATACAGACGGTATGGAAATAATTCAAAAACCGCGCTTTCGCGCGGCTTTTATGTTACCTACCTGTCAATGGTTTGTTACTCATATCTTAGGGCTTCTATGGGGTCAAGTTTTGCTGCTTTATTGGCAGGATAAATTCCGAAGAAAACTCCGATTGCCATAGAGAACAACATACTACCCACAACAACGCCCGGGGATATCACAATAGGTGCATCCACAACTAATGGTGTTACGCAAATTCCTCCCAGTATACCAAGGAGCATACCAATTATTCCGCCAACCAACGCAATTACTAACGCTTCGATAACAAACTGTGCCTGAATGTGGAAGTTTTTCGCGCCAAGTGCTTTACGTGTGCCAATTTCTCTTGTCCGCTCTGTTACAGAAACAAGCATAATGTTCATTACACCAATCCCGCCAACAAACAGCGAAATACCGGCTATCATTGCAACAACAAGAGAGATTGTACCTACTACGCCAATAACAACATCCAACATAGACGCCATGTTTGTTACGCTAACGCGCCAATACTCATTTCCGATAAAAACTACATCAAAATAGGCTTGAATCAACCTGGTCACTTCATGGACGTCATGTTGCAACGAACTTATTACGGTTATGGTTGTAAAATTTTGCTCTATCAAATCTTGCCTTGCGGTGGTTAACGGTATATGAAAAGGTGTTGGCATATCTTCTAATGCCGCTGTGCCCAAAAAGCCTACAAATTCGTGTTCGTATACACCAATTATGGTGTAAACTTCAATAGATGTGGGCAGAAACAGTTTAACTTGCTGGCCTATCGGGTCGGTACCGTCCGGAAAAATTCTTGCAACAAGCCTGTCAGAAACTACGGTTACCATGGCTCTTTCTTTTAAGTCTGTTTCGGAAATAAGCCTGCCATACAACAAGTTTAAGTTGTTGGCAACTAAAGCATCTGTGTTTACGCCGCTTATAGTAACGTTTGCCTCATGTACGCCATCCCTAACTACACCCGCTCCTCTGGAGTGGGAAAGGGATACACCGTCTATTTCATCGTAAAAGAGAGTAATCATGTCGGCGATCATCTGATCTGATATTAAGTCTTCGGACTGCGGTGTTATACCGCGGATAGATACCCCTGCCGGCTGCATAAACGGGGCAAACGGGTCGTTTGGGCCGTCATTCTCGTAACGGCTTCTTTCCTGTACGCTTACTATAATGTTGTTTGTCCCAAATATTGCTAAATCGTCTTGTACGGCAGCAGTCAGCCCGTCACCCAAGATAACTATTGTAATAATAGACATAATTCCAATAATAATCCCAAGCATGGTAAGGAGTGCCCGCATTTTGTTAGCCCGTAAAGATGAAATTGCCAAAAGTGCATTTTCCCAGATCATATTCTCACCTCGAATCGTTTAAGCGGTTGCACATTGCGGTTATCTACCTCTTTCGTCCAATGGCCTTAATACAATGTTTAAACCTTCAATTAGTTGGTCACCAAATACCTCTGCATGAGTAGAAGTCCGGAGCCCTGTGGTTACCATTATTTCCATTAACTCACCATGTTCAATTGCGTATATAAAGCTGCCACGTTCGTTTGTAACAATGGCTGACAGCGGGATAGAGAAAACATTATTTCTGACATCGGTTACTACATTAAGGAATGCGTTCATTCCAATTCTAACATCGCCGTCTATATCGTTTATTGCGGCCCTTATTTCAAACTCGACACTGGTAGACCCCGCAGGTGATACAGCTCTTGGAGAAATAAAGGTTAACTGCGCGTCAAACTCTCTGTTTCCTGTTGCAACGGTGGTCACATATCCAAGTTGGCCTATGTGTAAATCAATAAGGCTGTGTTCACGTACATTGGCAGATACATAAAGGTTGTCTACGTCTTCTATTACAAACAGTACTCCGCTTGGAGCCGCGCCTACGCGGGCATTAACCGCCGTTATTACTCCGTCGGCTGTTGCTACAATAAGGCCTTCATCCAGTTGTGATTGAAGTCTTTCGATATTAAGCTGCTGAATATCTACGTTTGTACCTGATGTTACAGATCTTCTTCTGGCTTGACTCAATGCGTTTTGGGCAGAAGCCAAGTTGTTTTGTGCCGTTTGTAACTGAATTTGGCTGTCGGAATATAACCTTTGCGCATTTTCCAGCCTGTTGGTGTTAAGTTCTATGAAGTCTTCCATTGCTGTTTCTTTGTCACGCAGCACCCGCTCATAAGCTCTTATTGCGTCTGATAAGTTGTCACGCACCCTGTTAAGATGGTTTTCTGTTTGCTCCAACGCATTTTCTCTGGCTCTTTCCAACTCGGAATTAGCTCTTTCGTACGCTCTTCTTGCGTCATCCACCAGATTTTCAGCTTGGTCAACAGCAGATTCCAATGCGGAAACAATGTTATCTCTTCCTTCTGATGTACGTCTGTTATACTCATCTCTTGCTCTTGTTAAATTTGTTCTTGCTCTCTCTAAGTTTAGTTCGGCATTTTCAACAGCACGTTCGGCATTTTCAAACTGTGTACGTGCGGCGTTAAGAGCGTTGGTTGCAGCAACAACCTCTGCGTGTGAAGCATCCGGTGTTGACGAAACCATGAAATGTCTCCATTCCGCGTCATTTACCTGTTCGCACGCGGCATCTCTGTCTTGACGGCTTCTGTCAAGAGCTCTTTGCGCGTCGTCAATGTTATTTTGATGAACATGCGCATCAAATGGTTCTGGCCGGTAATTTCGCTCTTCTTCTAAATCTGCGATGGCATCTTGAAGTGCGGTGATACTTCTTTCCAGCCTAACTCTTGCTTCGGTAATATTGTTTACAAAAATGAAGTCATCAAAATCATAAAGTGCTTCCCGCAGGTCTTGCTCGGCGTTGCGTACATCGGTGGTACGTCTTTCTACATTTGTTCTCGCGTCTTCGATAAGCCTGTCAAACGTAGACGTATCAAAGGGTTCGTTCATATTTTCTTCTGCTTCCCTTAAATCGGCTGCGATATTTGCAGTGTTAAGCTGTTGGCGTGACAGCGCGATACGTGATGCTTCAAGGGATGTAGCTGCATTTGTAACTGCATTATTGTTGGCGCGGGCCTCTTCTTCCACAGATGTAATCGCACTGGAAAGATTAAGTTCTGCTTGCTCTATATCCCGTTCTACTCTGGACATATCCAAGCGTGCAAGAATGTCACCTTCGCTCACCCTGTCTCCTACATCAACAAGAACTTCTAAAACAGGGTTGGTTTGCATTGAAAAAATATTTACAGTCTCGGAACTTTGCACTACACCGGAAGTAGTAATTACCCGTGTCTTTGTTTCTACCCGTTCAAGTACAAATGTTTGTGGGCTGTTAGCATGGCGTGCAGGGTTTGCGTTTGCGTGATTGTGTACAACAAAACTACCGGCAGAAACCACAATAACAACGGCAACGGCAGCTTTTAACAATAAATATCTTTTGCTGCGCTTACGGCTAAGTCTTTTTATTGCAAATGCCGTTATTATGCAGAATATAACAATAATGATAAGAGCCATTGTTGCTGTACTTGGCAATTCCGGGCCCGGCGGAAACACGTTTATTCCTACAGTTGCAGCAAGAACACTGTTGATTGAAACGGAAGAGGTCTCCTCTGAGCGAACGGTTGTGGGATGTACGATTTCGGGATGTACGATTTCAGCACTGACAATTTCAGGGTCAACAGTTTCGGAATAAGCAATTTCGGAATAAATAGTTTCGAAATCGTTGATAATTTCGGGGTAGACAACAACATCTGCTTGCGCCGTATAATTGGCAATTTGCGATTCTATTTCATCGATACGCGCCTGCAATATTCCAAGCTGGTTACGCGATGCGATCAATTCCTTATTAAGTTTTGCCTGCTCTTCTCGCATTTCCGCTATCTCGTCAGCATCGGTTGCTTCGTTAAGACGGAAAGTTATGCCTTGTACCCTGTTGTTAATCTCGAATTGACGGTTGCTTGCCATAACCATCCGTTGATTGTAGTATAGTACTGTTTGGGCCAATGTGTCTACATCTGCTGCAGAAGCATTTTGCTGTGAAGCATACAGGCTAAGCGGAAACAACAATATAATTGTAACAATAATCCCCCACGCAAGAATGATTTTCATGAGCTGCATAACTTTTTTTCTTTTTGTTAAGATACCCATAAATGCCTCCTTATAATTTATGTATTTGGCAATGACATGTTGATTATATATGAGATAAAACTGTATAATGGTGAAGGTTAACAATTATTAACAATTTTAGCATAAACGTATTTACGCATTTTTACGCTTTTTTATTGCCGCCACGCCGGTTTAATGTATAATATTTATACAAATTACTATAAACAAGGCTGGATTGCATTGCGACGAAGGTTAACAAACATTAACCCCCTGATATAACATTTTGATATCAGGGGGTGAGTGTGTTAACGTTTGAGAGGAGCAAGAGACTATGGCAGTGAAAGTATGTAAAGCGGTTGTGATTTTATGTATCATTGGCATTATTTCACTTACCAGCTTGCTGCTTTGGCAGCGTAACACACCTGCCGGTGAAAATGTAAGTATAAATATATATGAAGAAACTCCAGTACATGAAGAGCCTGCAGTACATGCAGAGCCTACAATATACGAAGAGCCTACAGTACACGCAGAGCCTACAATATACAAAGAGCCAATAGTATACGAAGAACCTACAGTACATGAAGAGCCTACAATATATGATGAATATATTCCGGAAGTTGCAGAAGCTCCGCCCCTTCGTAAATCTCCTTCGGATTTGCAGCTGGCGTTATTTGCGCATATGGCATTTTTCCCATTCGACTTTAATGTCGGGAAGCAACCGGGTTCGCCGCAGTTTTCTTCCTTGCATTACCGCCCATTCGTAAATTATATTATGATGTCCGGTGCTGCCGGTCAAAATAGATACGGTTTTAACTTCTTGGCAGAAATGGAAGGCTGGTATCTGTTGTCAACCTACTACGACAGGGCGACGGGTTTTAGTATCACTTTTTATTCCTGCTTAAATGAAGATACGATAATTTTGGCAATACGCGGAAGCGACGGGAATGTTGGCACGGCATTGTTAACCCAATCCGGTACATGGTGGTGTAATTTTAGAAGCATGGCAGGGGAACGTCATTCCCACATAAATTCTCTTGTTAATGTTTTAAACAGCCCTGCCACACTTTCACTGCTTGACGGTGCCAACATTTATATTACCGGCCATTCTTTGGGTGGGTATTTATCGTACATTGCGACATATGAATTAGTGCGTATGGGGTTTGAAGACAACATAATACGGGTAGTTGCCTTTAGTGCGCCATTATTAAACGCAGACACGGTAAATTTGGTTTCCGGGTTACCACCGGCCACAAGAAGTAAGATAACGCATTATTATGTTTCAGAAGACTTGATTGCGGGTATTGTTGGGGTTGACATGGGAAGTGAACCGCCTGAATATGGCGCGTTTGAGTTAATTAATCGGCTTTTTGGCACTATGCGGGATGTTAGGTCAGTTGAAATACCACCTGCGATATACACACTCAGCACCCTAATGGCTGCGCTGGGAGATGTATTGCAATTAGAGTTACCCGCGCATATGACCGAAATAATTTGGCGGCTGTACGGCGCGATGGGCGCGGACGCAATGGCGATAACAAATGAGTTCCGCCGTCTGGTACGGCATGAAACGGTAACGCATACGTGGCACTCCCCCCCAAGGCCAACAACAAGGTCGTCCGATGTATCAATAGGATATTTGCTGTTAAACCACACCCCGGAATTGTTAAGTGAATTTATTGCCGATACAGTTGCAAGTATTTTTGATACCGATACGCATTTTATGATGAACTTTTATCCACCGCTGGAGTAACCGGATTGTATCAATTCGAACCCCGATATTTTTTCGACAAAAAAAGAGCCGATTCTTGTTTTTAGAACCGAGTCTTTTTTTGTCGATAATCTATATCAAACTTTTAGGGAGCAGAATTAGAATAATCCGTGAAAGCCACCGAATACTCTGTTAATTAATTCGGCCATTCCTTCCAATACATTAAGACCATGAAGAACCCATGCAAAAGGGCCACCACTACCAAAGAACATATACGTCCCCCCTTTCATTAGTGTTTTTTGGATGCTTTGAATTCATTCTTGTTATTATGAAATAAAAGAAAAAAATGTAGCAATAGCAAACATTGCTGATGACCATGTGAAGCCAACCCATGATAAAAATGCAGAACCTAGCATTATTTTCCCTCCTTTCGCAAAGTATTAATTTTTGATGATACTAGAATAATCCGTGAAAGCCGCCGAATATCATGTTAATAAATTCGGCCATGCCTTCCATTACATTAAGACCATGAAGAACCCATGCAAAAGGGCCGCCACTACCAAAGAACATATGTACACCTCCTCCCATTTATACATTAGTAATTTTCTTTTACATAGCACCGGAATCCGCATTTAACTTGTCAGCTGCAGAGTCTGGTACTAGGAAAGAAAAGCGAAAATGGTTGCAATGAACATCATAGCTGCTGACCATGTGAAACCAATCCATGCTAAAAATGCAGAACCTAGCATTTTTATCCCCCCTCTATAAACGGTTATTGATTGATGATGTATAAAAACCTCGTTGAGGTTTTCACCAAAATTAGACATGCGTGTTACAAGCAGTATGTTTCTGTCGTTTTTTGTGATTTACGGTGTTATTATAGAAAATAAAAATACATCAAGCAGCGAAGGTTAACAATTGTTAACCTTGAAAATTTCTTACCTAGTTTTGGAATATAAAGCGCGTTTGCGCGTGCGTTTCATAAAGAGTATTTTTCTAAAGCATAAGAAAAGAGGCTGCCCCGTAAGACAACCTCCTTGAAAATTTATGCTAAATAACATAGCCGGTACTAAAATAGTCCTTGAAAGCCACCGAATACCATGGTAACCAGCGCAGCCATGCCTTCCATTACGTTAAGACCATGAATCGTCCATGCAAAAGGACCACCACCAACAAACCACATATGCACACCTCCTTCGTTAGTATTTTAATATATAAATTTTAAACCTTACTTTATGATACAAACGCAAAAATTGTTGCAAGAGCAAACATAGCGGATGACCATGTAAAGCCAACCCATGATAAAAATGCAGAACCTAGCATGATTTTTTCTCCTTTCGTTAGAAATATTGTTCCGATTGTAAAAAAGTCGTTTTAGAATAATCCTTGAAAACCGCCGAAAACCATAGTAACCAATGCTGCCATGCCTTCCATTATGTTAATACCATGAATCGTCCATGCAAAAGGACCACCACCAACAAACCACATACGCGCACCTCCTTTCTATTTATTTACTATTCTACTAAATTATTTGGCTTAACCACCGGAATCCGTGATTGACACGAGATATGTCTTTTGATTCTTTAATTTGTTACAGATTCCTACAAATCCATCAGATAATTCAACCGCATATTGCTGAATTTGGTGTTAATATGTTAATTACACATCAACCTCGGATTCCGGTGAAAAACCTTCTTTATACCTCTTAGGAAAAAAATGCTGCAATTGTTGCAAGAGCAAACATAGCTGATGACCATGTAAAGCCAACCCATGATAAAAATGCAGAACCTAGCATATTTTTCACCCCTTTCATTAGAAATATTGTTCCTGCTGTAAAAAAGTCGTTTTAGAATAACCATCGAAAACCGCCGAATACCATAGTAATTAGTTCGGCCATGCCTTCCATTATGTTAATACCATGAATCGTCCATGCAAAAGGACCACCACCAACAAACCACATACGCGCACCTCCTTTTAGTTTATTTTTTTGATTCGCTTGACTCGGTTACTAAAACTGATGTCTTTTAGTTTCTTAGGAAAAGAATGCTGCAATTGTTGCAAGAGCAAACATAGCGGATGACCATGTAAAGCCAACCCATGATAAAAATGCTGAACCTAACATTTCTGTTCCTCCTTTCACAAATGGAATCTTTTGCTATATAAAAACTTTTTCAAAGTTTTTACTAAGTTTAGTGTTGCTTTCTGTACTGTAGTAATTATAGGTGAGATGAATTTGTGTTGTGGTGAAAGTTAACAAATGTTAACTATTTGTATTTCTTTTTTGTATTTCAATCGACATCCTGCTTCGTTTTGTACTGTAAACTTATTATAGATGAAATGAATTTATGTTGTGGTGAAAGTTAACAAATGTTAACTATTTGTATTTCTTTTTTGTATTTCAATCGACATCCTACCTTGTTTTGTGTTGTGAACTAATTTTAGATTAGATAAATCTGCGCTGTGGCAAAAGTTAACAACTATTAACCTTGGACACTATGTAGTTTATTTTTATTTATAATTTGTATCGTAAGGAAGGGACAGTTATGTGTAATCCTTGCTCAAGAAGAAAGGAGGTGTAATAATGTTAGATCGGCTACCGAGTTTACCAAGTTTACCGGGTTTACCAAGCTTACCGGGCTTGCCGGATGTATCAGGAGGCGGAATCATAGCTACAGTAATTAGAGTAATCGTTGCTATTGTTTCAGCAATCTTCTAACATAGAACAGCCCCTTACATAACATTACGAATGTTATATAAGGGGCTGTTTCTTTTATGCTGCTAAACTACACAATCTTCGACTTGGTTTAATTCCATCCCCATGGGCGTAACTAAAAGCTGCCGGTACACGTCTATGCCGTCGCTTCTGGCCCCAAGGAATTTGCCGTTGCAGGTCATAAAATGGACGCTGCGTTTTAGGGATACGCCCAGGGCCCGCAAAACGTCATGGGTAACTTTGCAATATTTCCGGGCTTTAATAATCCGCGCTGCATATGTGGTGCCTATACCGGGGATGCGCAGCAGCATTTCGTAGTCCGCGGTGTTAACTTCGATGGGGTACAGGTGCATGTGCCGCAGTGCCCAGGCAGCCTTTGGGTCTAACTCGGAAGATAAAAATGTTTCGGCCTCTGGGGCCAATTCATCCGGGGTAAAGCCGTAAAGTTGCATAAGCCTGTCTGCCTGGTACAAGCGTTTCATGCGCCATACAGGGGTGACAATGTTTGGCAGGCCCGGGTAGCCCTTGGCCTCATGGGTGTAGTGGAATGGGGAATAATACACCCGGGCAAGGCCATATTTTTTGTACATAGCGTTTGCCAACCTAAGAATTTCAAAGTCTGTTTCGTTGGTGCTGCCGGGCATTAGTTGGGTTGTTTGGGAGGTGGCGAACTTTGGGGCATGGCGATAGCGTTGCCTTTCTTCCTTGTTGGCACGAATAAACTGTGAAATAAGCCCCATAGGGGTAAGAATGTTTTTTTTGTTTTTATTTCTGGCAATTTGCTTGTAGCCCTCGTTTTTTGCCACTTCGATGTTTACGTCTATCCGGTTGGCGTACAGACCCGCTTGCCAAATTAATTCCGGCGAAGTACCGGGCATAATTTTTGCGTGAACATAGCCCTTGTAGCCGTAATCTACCCTTATGCTTTTTATGGTTTCAATTATCAGTTCCTCTGTGTAGTCCGGGTTTTTGTATATGCCGGAGGTAAGGAAAACCCCGTGGCCGTTCTTAATTGCTTCCTCCACAGATATCTTTGCCAGCTCTTTTGGGTCTACAGTGTATCGCCTAATGTCTAGGCCGGAACGACAGAAGCAGTACGCGCAGTTAAAAATGCAATCGTTTGACATAAAGACCTTGGGAACTTTTGGCGGGTTAGGTCTGCCTTTAATTTTGTCTTTTATGAATGACAAGTCCGGTACGCAGGCATTGTCGTCGTCGGATACATCGAAGCGGGCGTCCTGCTGCATTAGGGCTATTTTTTCGTCCCTGCTTAAGGATTGCTTCATTATTATGTTAACCATATGTGTTCGCCTTTCGTTCTGATGATAAAAATTTGTACCCTAATTTTACACCATTAGCGAACAAAATGCAAACATTTGTTTGGTTTTTTGATTACGTTATTACTCCATCTTCCAGGTTTTTATGGCTTCTTCCCATACGGCGTTGCTAACCGGGGCTTGATATTCTCCAAAGGCTCGGCCTGTTTCCATTATGTGGTCTACAAAAGGCGCGAAATGGTCCCGGGCTTTTGCCGCCTCTATTTTCATGATGCTGCTCCATACGGGCGCGTATTCCGTAAAACCGGAGGTGTCCAACTCGTTAATAATCAGTTGTACATCGTACTCAACCCGCCGTTCTTCAACCTGCGGGCGGCTGCCGGTAATTGTCAGAATAGTGTACGGCGCGCGGGTATCCCAGTCCAGGGGCTCGCCGCAGGAACCGGGGTTTATAAACAGCCGCCCTTCATACTCCATATAAAATTGCAAATGATTGTGCCCAAGCAGGTATATGCCTTGCGGGAGGGTCAAAATTTCCTCTTGCGCCCCCGGGGTAGAAAGCAAAGAATCCCGGGCAAGTTGCAGGTATTCTTGGTGGGTGAAGGGCTTTGTTGCCATAAGTTCGCGAAAATGGCGGGACCAAAACAGCTTAATTTTAGGCTGGCGGTAAAACAAATCCATTGCGTGTGTAAGGTTAATTTTTGTATCGCCGTCTGAAATTGTCAGGTTTTTGGGTAGTCCCAACAGATACTCCAGGTTGCCGGGGGAAAGGGTGGTGAACCCCCAGTACATGGGCTTGAACTGCTGGTGAGTAAACGTGCCGAGGTCTTGGACATTTAAGGCAGCAAAATAATCTTCACCGTTTCCACGAACAACTACCGCGGATTTTAGCCCGCGGATAGTGTTTACAACGTCATTCCCTTGCGGAAAGCTGCTTGCATAATCCCCAAGAAGCAAGAATGTATCTACCCCTTGGGCGGCGGCATCTGCCAAAACCGCTTGAAGGGCGTGATTGTTACCGTGTGTATCGGAAATGATTGCGTATTTCATGGTGGCCTCCAGAATTTTTACTAAGATTACTATAAGACAAAAGCCATTGCAACCGTTGAAAATTGCAATGGCTTTTGTCTTTCATTAAATATTAATTGTTTATATGTGCAAATGTATAGTTATTGTTTCTGTTGCGCCCTGACGGGTTACATCTACAGTGACTGTTCTTGCTTCGGTGATTACTGCGCCATGGCGAAGCCACACACTAATGTAATCTCCCCATTCGGTCCAGGCAGCAGCAACGATTACATCGTCGTCAATTATGATTGTGTAGCGCGTGTCTGTTACCAGTCCATATGTTATGTCACCATCATTTGATGTCAATGTCATTGGACCTGTAGCAATACCTCCTACCGGGATTACATTCCACTGTGATGGAATGGAGTTCGTTATTGTTACTTCGGTGGTGTTAAGCTCTAATGGTACACAGGGGAATAGGATAAAGTCATATACGCCATCACCGTTAGTATCAACATTTAAGGTAGTTTGTACAGATTGACCTGTATTTGTGGTAATAATCGTGTCGTAAGTTATTGGAACGTCAACAAATATTCTTTCCTCAACAAAATCTCCATTTGTGTCGTAGAAAGCAATGCTGTACGTCATGGTTCCATAACCTGTCCCAGCAATAAGTACATCATAAATTTTATCCGTAGCAAGGGCAAAGAGTTCTACACTCCCGTCCGGGCCGATAAAATGCAAAGAACCAAAGCTGGTAACTCTGTTAAAGTAAGCTTCTTTACTTGAGAGTACTTCATCGCCAAACCTTATAGTGGTTTGAACCGGGCTTGCAATGCGTATAACAACAGTACCCGGGTGAGATGGTGTAACGCCTGCGCCCGGTGGTACATTGTGGTTTAAAACGCCTATAACATGATTGATTACGTTTTCCCTAAATATTAAGTCGAGATGTGCATAGCGGAAAGATGTAGTGTTTACTCTGCCACCGATAGACGCACTCCAATAAGGTACGGTGCCGTCACCATCAGAAAAGCTAAGCGTTTCCACCTGATTTCCCGAGGTGTTAACGACGGTGGTGCGTATTGTTGGACTACCGGTTCCTGTTATAACATAGTAATTTACAGTTTGGATTACATGGCGGCCATCGCTTAAAAACAAACCATTCATAAACTGAGACGATCTTAGGAAAAAGTTATGTCTTATTTGTACAGGAACAGACTGATGGTCTACATTTAGCATGTTGAAATTATTCGGATTCTCCATAAATGCATGTGTAAATGCATAAATATATGTCCGTTGCCTATTAAATATTCCGCCGGTTCTTACTGCTAAATAGGGGTACTGTTCAGGAGGTTTCTGAAAAGGGAGCAATTGATAAACTGCGGGTAAATGTGATGAAACCCTTCTCATCGCGGCATCAGTGTGAGGAGGAAGGATTCTTGCTAAGTTACCTGTCAAAAATATATATGGCACTTTGGGAGAACCTAGATATGGTGTTCCTACCGTAACTAGATTGTGTATTCTATCGCCATTACCATTAGCGATAAATTGCGCCGCAACTAGGCCACCCATGCTATGGGCTACGATGTCTATTCTTTCATAATTTCTGCGATTAACAAATTGATACAACAAGTTAGCGGTATGAATGTTACACATTCGCCAATCGTATCCAAAAAAATGAACTGTCCTATCTGGGAAAGCAGCTCGCAAATCCCTCATTATATTTGCATACGGAAGTAACTGATTGATATTTAAGCCTGTTATTGGATGATCACTAATACCATAAACTTGTCCCACCGATATATTGTTTATAGATTCACCCCAGGCACTGAAAGCTAGTCTTGGAATTCTGGTTACAAGTGGAAGAAGATCCCATGCACTAAGCCAGAGGGTGTCATCAGTAACAGCACATCTCAAATTGCTCCCCGCAATACCCGGGATTACAATTATAGGAATAGAATCTCCAAATATCTTATCTCCTATTTCGCCAAAAACAAATCTTATATTATTTGGATCTTCTACCTCAAAAAAGTGTTCATCCGACGAAGCTAAGTCTCTTGCAATTAACCGAACTAGCTGTGCTATGTCGTGTCCTTCTTCCGGTATGCCTTCAATGTTTTGGAAAAGACCAATTGAATATAATGTAGCAAGCCTGTCAACATTTCTTGCTGCTTCATAAGCAACGTTAGCATATGCGAATATAGGGATTCCAGTAATTTGGTTTCTCCACCTGCTGCCAATTGTGTCTGAGTTATAGCGTCCAACAAAATTGTACTCACCTGAATCTGTCATTCCGGTAGTAAATAAGATTACGTTTTTTATTGCATCCGGATTCTGTATATTGTTCAGCAGTGCATATGCAGAATTAAGGCCTGCGGCAATACTACGACCAATTAAAGGGGAAAATGTGATTTCTGCTATGGCATTACGCAATACGTCCGTATCTGTTGTAAAGTCCGAAAGAACGGAAGCTGAGGTACCTGCATATACAACTATCGCTACATAGTTTGTTCCCCTGGCAAATCCTACTTGCTCAATAAAGCTTGTAGCAGCTGCTTTTACATATTCAACCGCAGGGTCGGCAATAAATATTATGTTACCAGCGGTATCAAGAATACGGACGGCACTGGATACATCAAGTACGAGTATTGTATAGCGTGTTAATGATGATGATTGATTTTGGATGCTAACCGTATTAGTGGTTTCAGATTCTGTAAAATTAAGTTCAACAGACATCGGTTGAAATGCTGTATCTGGCTGAATTATGGAAAAACTAATGCCTTGGGCTGCATAGTCATTTTGGTCAGCATTATCTGCCGAATGTAATAAAATATCATAAGCAATAACATTTGCAGGTATTACCGAAAACATCATAACCAGTACAATGATAGAGCTGATAATTTTTTTGCTAAAAGATTTTCTCATAAGTAAAATCCTCCTCTGTAATTTTTACTGTCCATTAGTATTTTTACTGCTTTACTGCATGTTTGCTTGGAAAATACAACTTCACCTCCTCATTTTACTTGGGATTGTATAAAGCACTTTTGCAAAATGCACAATAAGATATAGTGTAGACCCTGTTATTGGAAGGAAAAATGCGATTATACTCCATATTTTTTCAGTGCGCTGTCTGGTGATTTTCAGTGTGTATATAAACATAATCCACATAATAACTACCATACCTATAATCCATAACGATGCGGCTACATAAAAAATTATACCATAAATCAGTTCAAATACCCCAAAACCAAAAGAGTGTCCCATCCAATTATATATTCTGTTATCTAAAAGAAGTACGCATAGATATACGCCAAATGAAATCAATGAAATAGCTGTCCATATCTTAAGCTTGTCTTCCAAGCTGTTTGTAATATTTCTGAACACTGCCGTATACAATGCGAAATTCAGCATAAGTATAGAGGGTATTAAATAGGCGATTATTCCAAAAATAACACCTACTCCCGAAAGTATACTGCCAGAGCGACTAGCATCAATTACAAAAGCATATGCCGAAATTGCCCCAATACCCAGCAACAATGTTGCGATATATAATGGAATAGTGCTGGTTCTACCTTTTCTTACTAAAAACACTACCATTATGACTATTAAAGCAATGGGCATCAGCGGGAAAAACTGCGCCATTAAATCTAACATATTATCCTCCCTAGATAATGATTTAGTTACCATAAAATACATGGTTCCACATCATTATCCATCTTAGTTCACCTGTTTACATGGGATTGTATTAAGCACTTTAGCAAAATGCACAATAAGATATAGTGCAGATCCTGCTATTGGAAGGAAAAATGCAATTATGGCCCATGTCTTTTTAGCGCGTTGCTCTTGTGTGAGTTTTAGTGCGCGTATGAACATAGCCCAATGAGTGAATAATGAGCTTAAAATCCACAGTACACTTGGTATCCATAAAACAATTGTAACAGCCGATTCAGAGGCAAAATAATACCGCATCCAGTTAACGATTTTACTCTCTATGTTTAGCATATATAAGTATATACTAAATGAAGTCAACGTAACAACCGTCCACATTTTCAGTTTGCCTTTCAGTCCTTCTGTAATGTCGTTGAACATCACAGCATACAATGTGAAATTCAGCATAAGTATGTTTGGCATCAAATAGAAGGGTACTACAGCTATAACCCCCAGTCCTCCAAAGCTACCAAAACGAAAAGTGTTGATAGTAAGAGCATAAGCCGAAGCGACTCCTATGCCTAATAAAAATACTGCACAGTACAGTGCAATTATGCTTGTCGTACCCTTTCCAATCCAAAATACCGCAACAGTTGCAATTAGAGCAATGGGCATTAAAGTGAAAATTTGCAGTTCCTCAATCCCTATAAAATCCTCCTTCCTATGCATTTTATCGCGGTTTATTTAGCTACAAAATGTTTCTTCACTTTCTTAACTTACTTGGAATGGTATAAAGTGTTTTTGCAAACTGTACAAGAAGATATAGCGCAGAATCCACGATTGGAAGGAAAAATGCGATTATAATCCATATCTTTTTAGTTAGCTGCCCTCGTGTAAATTTTAGTGCTTGTATGAGCATAATCCAGTGAGTGATTAATGCACTTAAGGCTCCTAAAATAGCCGTTATCCAGAAAACCATAGTATAAAGCCAGTTTGTATTAAAAGACCCAAAAATATTCTCCATCCAGTTGTGTATATTGCGCTCCATAAGAGAATTATAAAAATAAAATCCATACTTGCATAGTGGATATTAAATCAATATAATCGACAGGAGAAAATAGCGAGCAAGGTGAAATATGATGCCTAAATCTGTGGGGCAAAAATCCCGCCGAGCAACGCCGTGGGATGATGTTGACGAACTGACAGCAACACAGAAATTTTTGAAGGAGCAGTATAAAATGCGATATGATGACCGCCACCGCAAGCTGTCAGACAGTGGCGAAGCGGAAATGATTAGCTCATATCAACCATCAAAATGCCCCTACTGCGGGGATGTCGAAATTGTTAAACGTGGCTTTACAGCAGGCGGAATACAGAGATATTTGTGTGTATGCAAAAAAACTTTTGTTCCGACAACAGGAACGATTTTCGATGAATGCAGGCTATCCATAGGCGAATGGATTGAATACTGCCTAAACCTTTTCCGTCACGTTAGTATCAATGCGGATTCTTGGAACAACAAGAACGCATTTACAACATCAAGATATTGGCTACAAAAACTCTTTCTTGTTCTTGAAGGAATACAGGACGGCATTGTTTTGAGTGGCACTGTTTGGCCGGACGAAACATATTATCGTGTCCGCTCTGAGGATGTAGAACGTAATTAAGACGGAAGTAAATTAAGGGGCGTATCAAAGAATCAAATCCGCATTGGGGTTGCCACAGACAAGGTTAATACGTTGTTTTTGGTAGAGGGAACAGGAAAGCCATCTCAAAAGAAAACTTTTGAAACATTCGGCAATCGCATTGCCCCAAAGTCCAAGCTGATACATGATAAAGAAGCTGCGCATAAAAAGTTGGTAAAAGAACTGGCATTAAACAGTGTTAGCTATGCGTCAAAGGAATTAAAGGGAATGTTGGACAAAGAGAATCCCCTGTATCCCGTAAACCGCGCCCATGCGATAATGAAGATGTTTTTAAACGCACATAGCAGCTTTAATCGCGACGATTTGCAAGGCTACTTGAATCTGTTTTCACTTGTCACTAACCCACCTCACGAAATGCTTGAAAAAGTTGAATTGGTGATAATTTCGGCTTTTAATAATCCGAAAACACTGCGATATAGAGATTTTTATAACACAATTCCAGACTTTTGAGCCTATTGTTGTATCCACTATGCAAGTAAGGATTTTAAATAAAAATACTAAATGCAATCAGAGAAACAGCTGTTAATATTTTCAATCTACTTTTTAGATTACCTACAATATGATTGAATACCGCTACAAACAATGTAAAGTTCAGTATATATATCGTAGGAGCAAAATAGATAAATATTACAAAATTCGCGCCGATACCACTTGAATTAACTGATTCAATATAAGATGAAATGACTCCTATACTCAATACTGCAATGGCAATTTTCAGCAACATTGTGCTTAGTGTACTTTTTGCCGCCAGAAAAGCTAACATATTTACTGTCAGAACAATGGGCATCAGTGTGAAAATTTGTAACGCAAAAATTCTCATAAAACCTCTTTCCTCAGACATAAAGCAAAAATTGTTCTTGTCGAATGGTTTCGTTTAATGTGCTGTTTTACTATATCGTAGCATGCGATTTATTAGTTGTCAAATTTTATCAAATAATAATGTATATTTTGTCAAAATTGTGTATATGATAAATTTAACACTATAACTTAAAGCCATCACGATTACAAAATCATGATGGCTTTAAGTTGCCTACCTATAATACGCCAACAGCGCATTCACAACCGCTCTGGCGTACTCTTCCTGCCTGCGTGGGTTAATCAGCCAGGAAAAGTCGTGAATATTGTTGGTAAAGCTGGCTTCCAGCAAAATGGACGGCGACCATTGGGGACGGCAAACAAAAAAGTTTGCCTGGCTTGGGGCGCGGTTGCGGTTTGTGTAGGGGTTGACATTGTACATACTTTCCATAAAAGAAGCGGCGGCAGGGCGGCTGTTTTCGTTCCTAAACCATACGGTAAAGCCTCGGATATTGGTAGCGTTTGTAGTTTCCGCAGTGGCGTTAACGTGGAGGGACAGGAACATGTCCGGGTTGGCGGCGCGGCTTAGGTCTACACGCTGCTGCAGGGTGTAAAAGGTGTCTGTGTCGCGGATTCTTACTACGTTGGCACCAAGGGCTTCAAGCTCACGGGTAATAAGATTGGCTTGGGCAAGCACAATTACGGCCTCGGACATTACCGGGCCCATTGGGCCAACCGCGCCCGGGTCTGTGCCGCCGTGGCCCGCGTCAATTACAAAGGTGAAGCCGTCAAACGGGTTGTTGCCCGGGGTTAAGGGGCGTCTGCGGCGCAGAACAAGTTGAAGTTCTCCGTCTGTATAAGTGGTGTAAAAACCTTCAAGATGCTGACCTTCCCGCAGAGTCATGAAGTATGCGGGCGCACCGTTGTGAGTGCCTATGCGGATTTCCGAAAATAATGTGTCATTGATATTGTAGGAAATTGGCGGCGCGGTTGCTTGCACACCCAAAGAGACAATCAGTTCGTTGCCGTCAAATTCCGTCTGTACGGCAGGGGAGAAAGGGGCTTCCCAAGTGACGGTGTCAAAGTAACGGCCCGGGGTGTACCGTCCGTTGGAAAGGAAGCCTGCAGCCGGAACAAGATTACTGTCTTGCCAAGTACGCACGTGTTCCCTTTCCACCCAGCCGCCGGAGGCAAGGCGCACCCAGTTGCCTGTAATTGCCGTAACACGGTCTGTCTGGCCCCGCAGCAATGCCCAGCCGGAGCCGCCGGTGGTGGCCGCATTGGGGAATACCCATGCAGAAGAAGATGTGACTTCTGCAAAAAACGGGGCCGACCTGCCTAGTTGGCGGATGTGCCCCGGGGCTGTTACCGTACGTGTCTGGCCGTCCCATGTCATGGTGTACACCGGGCGGCCAATATCTAAGATGGCATCATCTGCGGCGGCGGTGTTTAGGGTAAAAGTACCGGTAAACTGAGCCGCTACAATATTGGACGCGGTTGCCCGTAAATTTGCGTTTGTTTGGGTTAGAGTAACTGTTTGCCCGCCAATTTCTGCAGTAACTGTCGCGCCTGCAGGGGCTGTGGCCCGTAATGTTACTGTAGAGCCGGTCCGCGCCCATTCGTCTGTGGCGGGAAACGGGTTTT
>JGI20163J15578_10000008_pt1 | contig 79907 bp, 71 predicted proteins | sample TergutCu122P1_FD_15578 | JGI IMG/M metagenome (IMG submission 15578)
TATCAAGGAAGACAAGACGGTAACCGCCCGCCGCGCCAAGACGGTGGCAGGCCTCCCTATCAAGGCGGGCAAGACGGTAACCGTCCTCCACGTCAAGACGGCGGCAGGCCTCCTTATCAGGGAAGACAAGACGGTAATCGTCCTCCACGTCAAGACGGCGGCAGACCTCCTTATCAAGGCGGACAAGGCGGCCGCCCGGGCGGAGCACCAGGCGGACGTCCTGCTTTTGGTGGAAACCGGCCAACCGGTGCGCCCGGTGGGCGTCCCGGCGGAGCTGCAGGTGCCCGCGGCAAAGATGAGAAAAAACCGGAAACATCAACAAGAGGCGATAAGCGTACAATATGGAACCGTCAACAGCATGAACAGGCTATTGGTGCCAAAAAAGATAGAAAAGACAGTTTCAGCAACGAAAATCGCCAGGCACTGGATCGCAGAAATAAAAATACAAAACCTGCAAAAAGAGTTCCTGTACAAAAGGTAGAGCCTGATGTTTCACTTATAACTGTGGCGGAAACCATTACAGTTCGCGATTTGGCAGAAAAATTAATGCGTTCCAATGCGGAAATAATTAAAGTTCTTATGAAGCAAGGTGTAATGGTAACCGCAAACCAGACCATAACTTTTGAAGCGGCTTCTTTGGTTGCCGAATCATTTAACGTTTTGGTGGAAGCATATGTAGAAGTTGACGTGTTTGAAGAAGCTTTTTCTTCCGTGCCCGATGATGAAGAAAATATGGAATTACGCCCACCCGTAGTTGTTGTTATGGGTCACGTTGACCACGGTAAAACATCTTTGTTGGATGTAATCCGTAACGCCAATGTACAAAAGTCTGAAGCCGGCGGAATTACCCAACATATCGGCGCATACAGCATAAAGCTTGATGACAGACGTGTAACATTCCTGGATACACCGGGTCACGAAGCTTTTACGGCAATGCGTATGCGCGGTGCCCAGGTAACGGATATAGCTATATTGGTAGTGGCCGCAGACGATGGCGTAATGCCGCAAACAATTGAGGCTATTAACCATGCAAAAGCCGCAGGTGTCGAAATTATTGTTGCAATCACAATGATGGATAAAGAAAATGCCAATCCGGATAGGGTAAAACAGCAGCTAACGGAACACGGCCTGCAACCGGAAGATTGGGGCGGTCAAACAGTAGTTGTTCCCGTATCTGCCCGTCAAAAAATGGGTATAGACACACTTCTGGAAATGATTCTGCTTACAGCGGAAATGAAAGAGCTTAAAGCTAACCCAAATAAATCTGCCCGTGGCAGTGTAATTGAGGCTAAACTTGATAAGGGCCGTGGGCCCGTAGCCACAGTTTTAGTACAAGAAGGCACACTAAAAGTTGGTGACCCTGTAGTTGCAGGTGCAAGTTTTGGTAAAATACGCGCCATGGTAGACAGCCGCGGGCGTAACGTAAAGCAAGCAGGCCCATCTATGCCTGTTGAAATTATCGGCCTTGCGGAAGTACCAACCACAGGTGACATCCTGTACACCGCGCAAAATGAAAAACAAGCCCGTCAGCTTTCCGAGTCTGTTAGGGCAAAAGAGCGCGTGGGCATGATTAAAACAACAAGCAAAGTGTCTTTGGACGATTTGTTCAGCCAAATTCAAGCAGGGCAAATAAAAGATTTGAACGTAGTTGTCAAGGCAGACGTACAAGGTTCTGTGGAAGCTTTAAGAAACAGCTTAGAGAAACTGTCCAATGACGAAGTTCGTGTACGTATCATCCATACAGGCGCGGGTGCTGTTACAGAATCTGATGTAATGCTTGCCTCTGCGTCTAACGCGATTATCATTGGCTTTAACGTCCGTCCGGAACCTGTGGCAAAATCTGTTGCGGAATCTGAAAAAGTTGACGTTCGTTTCTACAGTGTAATTTACTCTGCAATAGACGATATTGAAGCGGCCATGAAAGGTATGTTAGACCCAGAATTTGAAGAAAAAATTATGGGTCACGCAGAAATTCGTGAAATTTTCAAAGCTTCTAACGTTGGCACAATAGCCGGCTGCTATATTACCGAAGGAAAAATTTCCCGCAATGCAAAAGTGCGTATAGTGCGTGACAGCCGTGTAATTTATGACGGCACACTTGACACTCTTCGCCGTTTTAAAGATGATGTACGCGAAGTTGCCGCCGGTTACGAATGTGGTATGGTATTCAAAAATTACAGCGACATTAAAGAAGGCGACAAAATAGAAGCATACACCATGGAAGAAATCCCGAGATAATCCGAAAGTTAAAATGGAGGTATTACTGTGGCAAGAACACGTATCATTCGCATTAATGACGAAATTGCCCGTGTAGCGGCGGAACTTATCCGTTCAGAATTGTCTGACCCACGCATTGGTACCGTTGTTAGTGTGTTAAGAGCAGACACAACCACAGATTTAAAGCACTGCAAAATTTATGTAAGTGTTTTGGGGGATAAAGAGCAGCAGGAGGCTACAATGGATGCCCTTCACAGAGCATCAAGTTTCGTACGCAAGCGTGTGGCCGAAATTGTCAACCTTAGGCAAACGCCGGAAATAAAGTTTATTTTTGACGACTCTATTGAACATGGAATGCGTATGCGCCAATTGATAGAGTCACTTAATACACCCAAAGAGGGTGAGCAAACCAATGAAACAAATAACTAAACTAATCAACAGTCAACTGAACTTTGTTTTAACAGGACATGTTAACCCCGACGGAGATGCCATAGGCTCATGCTTTGGGCTTGCGTTTGCATTGGAACGATTGGGTAAAAATGTAGCTGTTGTTTTAGAACCCTATTCTCAAAAGTTTAATGTAATACCCGGTCATAAATTCTTGTATACCGGTGATGTAAACAATTTAGATGTTGATGTGCTTATAGCCCTGGACTGTGCCGACCTTAGTCGGCTTGGTTCAGGGCAGCTTTTATTTAACCGGGCAAAACATACGGTATGCATAGACCATCACAAAACTAACACGGGTTTTGCCGAGTTTAACCATATCGAGCCGGAGACATCTTCTACCAGCGAAATTGTTTTTCGGCTAATAGAAGAATTGACGCAACCGGACGAAAACATTGCTTCCGCGGTTTACGCGGGCATAATCTCTGACACCGGCGGGTTTAAGTACAGCGCAACTGCAAAGTCTACGCTGGAAATTGCTGCACGGCTAATAAATATGAATATACCGTTTACAACAATTTACAATGAGTTGTTGCACATGCACAGTTTTGCGGCAGGCAAAGCGATGGGTATTGTAATGCAAAATGCCAAGCAAACATACGGCGGACGGGTTGTTTACTCGTATATAACGCTGGATGAAATGACAAGCGTAGAAGCAAATTCCGGCGATGTAGACGGCATTGTGGAGTATCTGTTAAGCACAAACGGTGCCGATTCGTCTGTATTCGTTTATCAACCGGAGAGACCGGACCAAGTAAAAGTAAGCTTTCGTTCGCGGGGGCCGGATGTAGGAAACATAGCTGTGGCCATGGGCGGCGGCGGGCATAGCCTGGCGGCAGGCTGTACTGTTACAGCCACAGTTGAAAATGCGTTGAAACAGGCGTTGTTCCTTCTTGAAAAGGAGTTTCAAATTTATGACAGGCGTAATAAATGTTTATAAAGAAAAGGGCTACACTTCCCATGATGTTGTGGCAATAATACGAAGGGTTGCCGGTACAAAAAAAGTTGGGCACACAGGTACACTAGACCCGGATGCGGCAGGTGTATTACCAATTTGCCTTGGACGCGCAACAAAACTGTCAGATTATTTAGCCTCGGAAGATAAAACATATATCGCCGAGGTTATTTTAGGTATTGAGACAGATACCGGGGATATTTCCGGGGAAATAATTTCAAAAAAAGCAGTGGATTTTAATACCGAAGCAATTGAGCAAGCAGTTCTATCTTTTCATTTTGATGTACGCGGTAAATACATGCAGGTTCCGCCAATGTATTCCGCAATAAAAATTGGCGGGAAAAAGCTGTACGAGCTTGCCCGTAAGGGCGAAATTATTGACAGATCGGCGCGGCCTGTTGTTATCCATGACATAAAAATTGTAAATTTTGTGCCGAACAAAAACGCCTTTACCATTGAAGTCAAATGCTCGAAGGGCACGTATATCCGCAGCTTGGCAACTGATATTGGGCAAGCACTGGGGTGTGGCGCGACAATGGGTGAACTTGTGCGTACGCAAAGCGGTATGTTTTCTATTCGCGATGCAATGAAACTGGACGAATTAAAAGAAATCGCCGATGCCGGACGGCTTGCCGAGCTTATTTTGTCTGTGGATAAACTGCTCCCCTACCCCCAAATTTATGTAACCGGCACGGAACTGACACTTGCTAAAAACGGAAACCCCTTGCCTCTTTCTGTAATAGATACAGCAACGGCAGCAGGGCTGAAATTTTGGGTCTGCGGTGATGACAGAATAATCGGATTGTACGCCGGTGATTCAAAAAAACTGCGGGCAGAAGTTATGATGTAGCCCCCTGATATCAGGGGGTAAAAAACGATATAAACGGAGGGGCAAATTGAACAATTGCGTACTAACAATCGGAAAATTTGAAGGCATACACCTGGGGCACCGGGTACTAATTAATGAGGTGACAAACCAGGCAGAACGGCTTGGAATTGCGTCTGCCGCAATGATATTCGAGCCAAATCCACATATTTTTTTGTTTGACACCGGGTATAAGCCCTTATTTACAAAAGAGGAGCGCAGCCACATTTTAGAAAGCACAAAGTTAGACCATATATTTTATTGTGTATTTGACAAAAACTTTGTGGCAATGTCCCCCAAAGATTTTTGTAAGCTGCTGTTTGAAAAATACAGCGCGAAATTAATCATTGTGGGTGACGATTACCGCTTTGGCAAAGACCGTGCAGGAGATATTTCGCTTTTACAGGCCCAAGCAGCGGCATATGACGCTAAAGTACAGGTTATCCCAACATGCTGCGGCAACGGGACTGACTCTCAAACCATCATCAGTACATCGGGCATACGCAGGTATCTTACCGAAAGCAACCTGCCGGAAGCCAACCGGCAGCTGGGGTTCCCGTTTTTCATAATAGGAATAGCAGCAAAGGGCAAGCAGTTGGGGCAAAATCTTGGCTTCCCTACATTAAACATATACCCACCCAGTGACAAATTCTTGCCGCCGGATGGGGTTTACGCCACGCAAACAACAGTTAATGGCACTACATTTCCCGGCATTACTAACATAGGCCTGTGCCCGACAGTGAGCGATAATAAAATCCGTTCCGTTGAAACCCACTTGTTGGATTACACCGGCCCGGATTTATATGGCCGGGAAATTAAAGTAGAGTTTCTGGAATTTAAAATGAAAGGCAGGTAGCCAGATGGACAAAATTTTACATGATCGCATTTCCAAGCATGACATGATCGTTGACGGGCCGTTAACCCACCCGTTCGAGTCTATGCACATAGGGAACGGAGATATTGGCGCAAGCGTAAATATTTTCCCGCACGAGATTAAAATCATGCTTTCCAAGTCTGATGTATGGGACGCACGCTGTAACGCAGACCCTGAAAAGTATGCGTTAAAACACGACGATTTAATTAAACTTGTGGCGGGAAAAGACAGGGAATTATTTTGTGAATGGAGTGTGGGCCATGAAAAGGCCGACTACCGTGCAGATTCTTACCCCATAACCGGTGTAAAGCAGCCCTACCCCAAACGTGCCGGGTGCATAAGAATTTTTCACCCGGGGCTTTCTAACACTCGCGTAAATTCACGGCTTATGCTGGCTGATGGGGTTTTGGAAAGTGTTTTCCATTTTGCAAAAGGCACTTTGACCATACGGGTTTTTGTTGAAAAAGGCAGTAACCGCGTGTGGGCCCAAGCGGAGGCAAGCGGCGAAGCCCCCTGGGTTGTGTTTGTTGTAGAAAAAGAGCCGGATGATACAGACATTACTCTTCCGCTGCCTGTTCTTTTGCCGGGGGAAGACCGGACGGCTTCAATAACGCAAACAATACCCGCAGGGTATGGAATTGATGAATTTACATGGGCACTTGGGGCAAAATTCCCAAATGAAGGCCAATGGTTGGATTACAAGGCGTGGCGTGTAAGACAATTTTGCGCAATGCCCCCGGGGCAAAAAGCTGCTTTGTGTGTAGCGGTAGTCACAGACCGGGACTGCGAAAACCCGCAAGAAAACCCACGCACACGCGCTTTGGCCTTAGCTGCAGGATGCCCAACCTTCGACGAGGCCTTAACGCGCAGCCGTAAGCAGTGGGAAAAATTTTGGCAAACTTCTAACATTGCTTTAGAGGACGAGGAATTAGAATCCATTTGGTACCGTAACCATTTTGGACAAAGCTGTGCCTTGGGCGTAAACCCAATTGGTGCAGGCGGCAATGTAATAATACAAGACTCCATCCCCTGGAATGGGGATTGCCACATGAACCACAATTTTCAAAAATGGTACTGCACGGCGTTAACAACAAACCACCCTGAATGGATAGAGCTGTACGCCCGCTTTATTGCAGAAAAACTCCCTATTTTCCAATATCACGCAAAGCTTATTTTTGGGCTTGAAGGAGCATATTGCGATATTTCCTACTTCCCGTTCCCAAATATGGTTAAGGAACACGCGAATGTTATTAATTTTTTTGGCAGAGCCCTGGCAATTACAGGCTGGGTAGGCGTACCTTTGTGGCAGTACTGGGAATACATGCGTGATAAAGACTGGTTAAGAGATAAAGCGTATCCATATATTAAAGCTTCTGCTCAGTTTTACTGGAACTATCTACAAAAATACTCCAATGAAGAAAACGAGATTTTCCCGTCTGTCCGTTTGGAAGAACCGCCGTTTAACAAAGATTTTATCGGCCACAGGAACACAGTTACAGATTTATGTATGTTTAAACGCACTTTTGACTTTGCCGTAAAAGCTGCCGAAATTTTAGGCGTAGACGAAGATTGGCAGCAAAAATGGGCAGATGCACGGGACAGTGTGCCGGAAATAGAACACGGCATAGATGAAGACGGCAATGGCTGGCTTGGCCTGGACAAGCATTGGAAAGACGCAGAGCTAAAAAGAAGAGCGGACGAGTCCCGTTACAGCCGTTGGGGCGGCGGCGGATGGATTGTGTACCCCGGCGAGCATGTACCCGGTGACGGAGACGACCCTCTAACAATAACCCTACGCATTATGTTGAAAAAAACCGACCTGATGAACCCCTTCATTTCCGAAATTACCGGGGAAAATATGTACCCGGGTGTGCCTGTAATTCACCCGATTTCGTCCTTGGTGCCGTCTATTAGGCTGGGCATAACAGAGCATTTTGACACCATAAAAAATGTGCTGCTTGCCCATAGGCTAACCTACGGACAAGCAGCGTCTTATATGTTATCCACCGGGGATATACCCAAAGAAGTCAACTCCAGCACAGGATTTATGTGGTACGACTGGCGGTCTGTAGAAAACAAGTATGCCGGGGTTTTGGCAATAAATGAAATGCTTCTGCAAAGCCAAGGCGGGCTGATGCGACTGTTCCCGTTTATACCGGAAAATATGGACGCGGCCTTTGATAATTTTAGAGCAGTTGGCGGCTTTGTAGTTTCCGCAGAGAAAAAACAAGGGCGCGTAAAAGCTAAAATCTTAAGCGAAGCAGGCGAAATCCTGCGTATCAAGCCGCCTAAATGTGATGAAACATCGCTTGAAACCGAACCCGGAAAAATATACGAACTGGAATTTTAAGCCTATACCAATCTTCTGATTATCCCTTCTCGTTCGCCGGGAAGAAGGTCAATTAACGGTATTTCAATCATTGTGTAGCACCCTGCCGCTTGCCGCATTGCGGCCCTGCCCGCGGATACCATAACCTGCGACGTTAATGCAGGGTTGTTAATGCGCATGTTATATTCAAATAACTGGTTGTCTGTAACACCGGAAACACCTTTTCGCACCATATTAACCCCATGACCTTTATCTTGCAGAGCGTCTACATCGTCTACTACTATGACATGTGTTTCGTCGTTTACAAAGTAAGGGTCATTTTTTATTGCTTTTGTAACCGCGTCTGCCTGGTTTTTATCATGCAATTCTACATACACCATGCGGCGATGAATACTTGTACCCAGCGGAATTGTAACAGACAGCGCGTTTTTTACACCGTGTATTGCTTTAACCGCTACCGTGTGCCCCAAACTCATCCCCGGGCCAAAATTTGTGTAAGTTATGCCCTTTGGCGCGGCGGCTTCCAAAAGACAGCGTATGACGGAATCCATACCCGGGTCAAAACCCACGCCAAGAATTGCTGTGGAGTTACCTTCCTTCGCGGTTTTGTCCAACTTTTGCTGTACATCGTACAAATTCCCATGAATGTCGTAACTGTCTATGGTATTTATACCGTTTGCCAACAGCTCATCTGCCTCGCTGGGCACATCCCGCGACGGTACACATAAAAATGCTACATCAATTTTTTCAAGCTCGGAAAAATGCTCTACTACCCTAACATTTTGAGGTATGCCTTTTTCCTCCGCTTTTCGTACATCTCTAATTTTAACACCAACCACTTCCATATCAGGCGATGCTGAAATGGCTTCATACACGCCCTTTCCAAGGTTACCGTAACCGATAATTGCTGCTTTTATTTTTTTCATGGTTGTTATTTCCCTTCGTTATATACTAAGTGTCTTCAATTCTGCTACAACTTTGGACATTACGTCAAAATCCTTATCGTTATGAAGAAGATATAAGCCATTCTCTATTGCTGTAAGCGCGATAAGTATATCCAATACACTTCTTGGGGTTACTCCACGCCTTCTTAGGTTAAAGTATAACGCTGCAGCCTTCTCATACGTTACTATTGCTTCCGGCAACAGAAAAATTCTTATAGAAGACAAGTAAAGCTTAAGTTTAGTAAACTCATGCTCGTCCTTGGCTCCTTGCAAAATTTCTTGATAGGTGTATGCCGATATGCCATAGGGGATTTTGTTCTGCAGTATTTTTTTAAACAACAATACTTTGTCGTTCATGGCACCTTTTAAGGAGTCAATTATTACAGAAGTATCGACTAATACCAATTATCGTCCCTCCCTAAGTGCTTTATAATCGTAGTTATCAGCAAACTGTATATTTCCAAACAGCTCCAGTATATTTTTTTCTGCATGCCCATCTTGGTTTACGGAATGTTTCTCAGATGCTGTATCCAGCGTAAGTTCAAAAGGTATAGCCTGCTTTCTAATAGATTGGCGTAAAAACATGTTTATCGCCGCACTCATAGACAAACCAAACTGCGCAAACAGCTCCTCTGCTTGTTTTTTTACTTCACTGTCTGTTCTAATATTCATGCTGGTAGATGCCATAAAGAACCCTCCTTTACAAATTCACATCTATTGTAGCGCACTTGGCATACAATGTAAAGCATATTGATACGTGTTTTTGTGCAGATTCATTACATTTTATTATTGCGGACAGCTTAAGAGTGTTGTATACTAAATGAGTAATCTCCACCAACCCAACAATGGGAATAGATGCGTGCTGGTGTGCGCCAAGGTCTTCAACACCTATGCAGGTGGCCAAAAGCTGCCCAGGTGGGTTCGATTCCCACATATTCCCGCCAAAATCTTCGTTGTTGGCCTGTAATGCCAACGCGTTTATATACAGGAAATTTCATGGACATTAAAACAATCAGTAAGCTTGCCGCTTGTGGCGGCTGTACCGCAAAATTGCCCCCGGGGATGCTGAAAGACAGCCTTTCAAAAATCCCTAAATTTGACGACCCCAATTTATTGGTAGGCTTCGACAGTTCCGATGACGGGGCAGTTTACAAACTTAGCGACGATATCGCTATTATTCAAACGTTGGATTTCTTCCCGCCTATGGTAGATGACCCTTATTTGTTTGGGCAAGTTGCGGCGGCCAACGCCTTATCCGACATTTACGCAATGGGCGGTGACGTTAAAGTTGCCTTAAACATCGTTGCCTTTCCGGAAAATGAAGACCCGGGCATATTGGCGGCAATTTTACAGGGCGGCGGCGAAAAAGTAAAGGAATCCGGCGGTGTACTGTGCGGTGGCCATTCAATTAATGACACCACTGTAAAATATGGCCTGTCTGTAACAGGCGTGGTTCATCCGGACAAAATTATGCAAAATAACCGCTGTAGGATAGGCGATAGAATAATCCTGTCAAAACCACTTGGGATTGGGCTTGTAACGTCTGCCTACAGGGTTGGGGAAACAAGCCGCGAAAGTTTCCACATGGCAGTAAAATCTATGGTAACGTTGAATAAATACGCTTTCGAGATTGCAAAAAAGTACGATATTTCAAGCCTGACAGATGTTACGGGCTTTGGCTTTTTAGGGCACTTGAATGAAATGGTGGATGGCAATAAGTATTCCATTCAAGTTAACAGTTTGAATGTAAACTTTATCCCCGAAGCAGAGCGGCTTGCCCGTGAATTCTTGCTTACTTCTGCCGGGCAAAAAAACCGAAATTTCCTTGCGGATAAAGTAAAATTCGAAAATGTGGAAGATTGTATACAGGAAATTTTATTCGACCCACAGACATCCGGCGGGCTTCTTATTGCTGTATCCGCAAAAGATGCCGCGTTACTTTTCGCAGAACTGGGTAAGCTGGACCTTACGCCAAGCATTGTGGGCGAAGTTGTGCCAAGGCTGTCCAAAAATATTATTGTGTGGTGATAATAATGAAACGGATCAATTGTGTGGGCGATATTTGCCCTGTACCCGTAATAAAAACGAAAAAGGCCCTGGCAGAGATGAATGCCGCCGGTTCCGCATTTGAGGGGCTTGAAATTACAGTTGACAACGAAATAGCTGTGCAAAATATATCTAAGATGCTAAACTCCCTTGGATGCTCCTTTTCGACCTCAAAATTAGAAACGGGGCATTTTTTGATTTCCATTGGGGGAGTGGATAACGTTCCGGATCAAACCGGGAATGATGATAATGGTACCGGTTCTCCCGGGAATAACAGTTCAGAGAAAATTGTAGTAATCTCATCGAAATTTATGGGATATGGTGACGATGTTTTGGGCAAAATCCTAATTAAGGGGTTTATTTTTGCCCTAACACAATTAGAAGTCCTTCCCAAAACCATAATTTTTTACAATAGCGGGGTGCGGCATGTATTACAAAATTCCGAAACGATTAAAGATTTACAGTACTTGCACCTGCAAGGCGTTAAAATTTTGGTTTGCGGTACGTGCTTAAACCATTTTAATGCTTTGGCGGACCTTGCAATTGGGGAAGTTACGGATATGTACAATATTGTAAACCTAATGCAGCAAGCAGCTTGCATTATTAGACCATAAGGTGAGATTATGATTTATCTGGACTCGGCTTCCACATCACTACTTAAGCCTCCGGTGGTAGCTCAAACGATTGCAGAAGCCATATGTACAATGGGAAACCCCGGCCGTGGGGTACACAAACACGCGAAAAACGCGTCAGATTGTATTTACGCGGGGCGCAAGGCTGTTGCTGCCCTTTTTGGTACAATTCCGCAAAATACAGTGTTTACGTCATCTGCAACGGAAAGTCTGAACATCGCACTCAGGGGGCTGCTTGGCCCAAATGACCATGTGATTACCACGGCACTGGAACATAATGCTGTTCTACGTCCGTTGTATCATTTAGAGTCCGCAGGAATGGAAATTTCCATCATAAACATAAAAGAGGACAACAACCTGAATTACGCCGGTTTTGAAAACTATGTTAAGCCAAACACAAAAGCTGTAATAATAACCGCCGCATCCAATTTAACGGGCCTAATTGTAGATATGAAGTTTATTTCGGCCTTTTGCAAAAAATACGGCTTAATTTTAATTGTAGACGCAGCACAAGCGGCGGGAATAATCCCTATTGACATGAACACTTTGGGAATTGATGTGCTGTGTTTTACGGGGCATAAATCTTTGTACGGCCCCCAGGGGGTTGGCGGCCTTTGTGTGCGTGAAGGCTTTCCTCACCGGATTTTGCCTACTAAATTTGGCGGTGCGGGCACAGACAGCTTTTCCAAAACCCAGCCGAAAGAAATGCCGGAAGCACTAGAGGCCGGAACGTTAAACAGCCACGGAATTGCGGGGCTTTTGGCCGGGATAGAATATATTAACAAAGTAGGCATGGAGGATAATTTTACAAAGTCTCTGGAACTTGCCCGGGAGTTTTACAAAGAAATTTGTACTATCCTCAACGTAAAAATTTACACAAATGTATATTTGCCACATACCCCCATTATAACTTTAAATATCGGTGACTTAGATTCCGGAACCGTGGAATTTATACTGTCCAACGAGTACGGAATTTCTGCCAGGGGCGGAATCCATTGCGCTCCTCTGCTTCACAAAGCACTTGGAACAGACAGACAAGGGGCGGTTCGTTTCAGTTTTTCATCACTTAACACAATAGAGCATGTGTGTGACGCTGTCCGGGCCGTAAAGGAGATTGCCGATAATTATGAATAGAGAACGAAAGCCAAAGCTGGTTATCGGCTTTAACACCACCACTGCCGCCCTGGCTTTTGAAGATACTTGCAAACTTGGGCGGCTAATTCCCCTGCCCTCGGAAGTTAAAGCCGGGTGCGGGCTGGCATATTGCACAAATATTGAACACGAAGATGAAATCGAAAAATTATTGCAGGAGAAAAAAATAGATTATTTCGCGAAACAGGTTGTTATGTTGTACTTGTAAAGAAAAGAGCAGCTGTCGTAGCCTGCTCTTTTCTTAATACTATAAACTTTTGCTTAATAACAGTGGGAATCATCAAGCAAGATTAACAGCACAACTTTTTAACAGCTTCTTCGATGTCCTTCGCGCCTTCCTTAAGAATGGTTAGGCCTTTACATATATGCTCTAGCCCTTCTTCGACTTTTTCGTCCAAGATTTCCCTTATACCCTTACGGATTTCGGCCAGACCAAGCTCCAAGTCTCTTAGGCCTTCTTCTATTTCCCTTAGGGCTTCCGGGTCTTTTACGAAGCAGAATTCGTCCAGGCCTTCACGAATATCGCGGATACCTTCTTCGATATCTTTGATACCTTCACGGATTTTCTTTATACCTTCGCAATCGTGCCCATTTTTAATTTCCATTGCACCTTTTTCAATGTCACCGATGCCTTCAAAAATATCCCTAAGGCCTTCCTTGATTTTGTTGCAGGCTTTTTTGTTATCTTTAAAGTGTAAATCTTTCAAGCCTTCACGGATATCGTGTAAGCCTTCTTCTATGCGGAAAAGGGCCTCTATAATGGCTATTACGGCTCTGTGGCAGTATTCATGCAAATGCTCTAAGGCAGCTTCAATTTCACGTAAGCCTTTGCGAATATCCCTTATGCCATTTTTGACATCGCAAAACCCTTCGGAATCCTTGACCAAACATTTGTGCTTTAAGGCTTCTTCCAGGTAACACAAGCCTTTTTCGATGTCTTTGATACCTTCGCGTATTTTTTCTTTGCCTTCATGTACCCTTAGCAGGATTATTTCGGCCAAGCCTTTGCGGATATCCCGGATACCTTCTTCGATGTGTTTGAGTGCCTTTTCAACCAGTTCGTCGAAATCATCACGGGATGGGTGTTTGTGTTTAACTTCATCATGTCGTGTGTTCCAATCTTCTACCTCGTTTTCCCAACGTGTTAAAAAAGGGTTATGATTTTCTTGCATACAATTTGTCCTTTCCTTATTGAAAGTGTTTGTACAAGCCCGTACACTACACTATATGTAAGAAAATAAAAAAGGTGACAAGCCATTAGCCCATCACCCTTACATCTCCAATTTTTTTACTTATTTTTTTTCTGTCGAAGTATTCCAGCAATGCCATTGCATATTTGCGCGATGTTTCTAGTTTATCACGGAATTGAGCCAATGTTATTTCACCGTTTTTTGTCACTTCATCCGCAAAAATAGCTTTGGCCCTGTCGTAAAAATCTTTGTGAATTAAGATTTGCGGCGTAAGTAAAATTAAATCTCCGCCCGTTATCATGTTATCTAATACTTGCTTAAATACGTTTTTTTCCTTGGCGTATGCTGCCTCCAATTCATCAACCGCAGGGGGCGAAAACCCCCCGTTGCAGAAAGCTTTAATTACTTCATCATAAATTTTTTGCTGCCGCTCGTTTACCTTTACTTTAAAATTTTTGTGAGCCACTAAACCGCCGGTTTTATTGATAAGCTCCAATTCGCAGCAAAAATCAACTATGCTGTTTGCATGTATCTGTTCATTTTGGTCAAAAATTTGGCTGGTCAACTCGCTTATGGGCATACCCTTGTAAAGAGGATTTTTTTTATGATAAACCAGCAGCAAGTCCTGGATACGCTTGCCGCACCGCTCAATAAAACTGCGATGAACCAAGCTTTGTCCGGCAGCAAGCAGAATTTTGTCATCAATAAGTTTCGAAAGCTCGCTTTCAAAGTCTGCGTACCCCCTGATATCAGGGGGTATATTAAAGCGTTCCTTAATGTACACCCTGTCAACAAATGGGCGTTCTTGCACAAATACCGCAATTTTTTCCGGCAAAGTACCTGTATCTTTTGCTTTTAGCCTGTCCAGCGAGCCTTGATTATTACGTGCTTTTTGAGGACACGGGTCTAAAACAACGCCCCCGCCAACTGTTTCTAATGGCGAATAAAACCGGATAACAAAAGGATCCCCGTATTTAGCCGCAAGAGGTTCCGCAAGGTGAAGCTGAGCATATCCGGATTCTCCACGCTTTAACCCCTTGCTGCCGATTAATGAAATCCTGCACAGTAAATCCCGGGTACCGTGGTACAAATGAACTCTTGTGTTATTCAGAATTTCTCGGTCTATGTTTTCTAAAATATCCAGGCGCACATCAAGGAGGAAGGAATTTTCCATAGAATTGGCCGGTGCAAGTACGTCGCCACGGGATACGTCTTCATTTTTGATCTGGGCAAGGTTGACCGCCACACGCTGTCCGGGGCTTGCAGACAGAGCTTGTTCACCAAAAACTTGAATAAACCGTGCTTTGGTTGTCTTCATAGACGGAAAGATTGTTATTTCATCTCCCTCATTTAAATGCCCTTCAATTAATGTACCTGTTATAACCGTGCCAAAGCCTTCCATTGTAAAAACCCTGTCGATAGGCAGACGGAAAGACGTACCTACGTCTTTTTTTGGAGATTGGGCAAGCAAATCAAAAATATGTTGGCGCAACTCCCCTACCCCTTCACCCGTTATTGCAGACACAGGGATAATCTTTGCGTTTTCCAAAAAGCTTCCCTTTACCTCTTCCTCAATTTCCATAGCCACCATTTCAAGCCACTCGGCTTCTACCAAATCTGCTTTGTTTAGGGCTACAACGCCGCAGTTTATTTTTAGCATAGACAAAATATCTAAATGCTCGCGGGTTTGTGGCATTATGCCTTCGTCGGCGGCAATTACTAAAAGAGCCACATCAATACTGCCTGCCCCCGCCAGCATATTTTTAATAAATTTCTCGTGGCCGGGCACGTCAACAATACCTATTTTTTCGCCGGAAGGCGCGGTTAAATGGGCAAAACCAAGTTCAATTGTAATGCCCCGTTTTTTTTCTTCCTTCAAACGGTCTGTATCTATACCTGTTAAAGCTTTAATTAATGATGTTTTACCGTGGTCAACATGACCGGCCGTGCCGACAATATTTCCTTTAAAGTTGGTACTCATTTTTACCTCCTGCGTTCTACGCGTTTACATCATTTTAGCACATATTTGAAATGAATGTAGTAATTTGACACAATGAGTTGTATAATCAAACCGTAACATCAAAAATGGTGTACCCGAGGTGATGATAATTGGAATTTGATATTATCGCGTTTATTATTTTATTTGTTCTGCTGGCACTGTCAACATTTTTTTCTGCTTGTGAAACTGCGTTCACTTCACTAAACCGTATTAGGTTAAAAAGTATAGCCGAAAAAGGCACTGGAAAAACCGCCGAAAAAGCCAAGCAAACGCTGGATTTATACAACGATTTCGACCGTTTGCTCTCAAGCCTTTTGGTGGGAAATAACGTGGCCAACTTATCTGCTGCTTCCCTTTGTGCGGTTTTATTTGTGCGGCGTTTTGGGGACATGGGCGCGACATTATCAACTGCTGTTTTAACAATAGTTGTAATTATTTTTGCCGAAGTCTCGCCAAAAATAATCGCGAAAAAATCACCGGAAAAAATCGCAATATCTTGTACACCTTTTATCCGCTTTATAATGTTTCTGCTTACCCCTGCCAACCATTTTTTCATATGGTGGAAAAACATACTTTACCGGCTGTTCCGGCCTGAAACGGAAAGCCAGACTATAACAGAAGCAGAAATACATTCTTATGTAGACGAAGCACAGCACGAAGGGGCAATTGGCAATGACGACAGGCTGCTGCTTCATAACGCGCTGGAGTTTTACGACCAACAAGCCAATGATATTCTAACCCACAGGATGGACATTATCGGCATCCCCAAAAATGCCACCCCCGAGGAAATTGCTTCGATATTTTTACAATCCGGCCGTTCCCGCTTGCCTGTATACGACGGCAATATAGACAACATAACAGGCATTGTGCATATGAGGGATTTTTTCCGCTATACCATGAACAAGGACCGCCCGCTGCACAGCATTATTTCACCTGCCGTTTTTGTTGCGAACATCACCAGCGTTAGCGAACTGATAAAAATTTTGCAAAGAGAAAAAAGCCATATGGCAATTGTCTCGGACGAATACGGCGGCACGGAAGGCCTTGTAACAATGGAAGATATTTTGGAAGAACTGGTTGGAGAAATTTGGGACGAAAGCGACAACGTTGAAGAGCAAATTGTGCTTTTAGGCAATAATTCTTACCGGGTATTATGTACCACCCATATGGACGATTTATACGAATATTTCAACCTAACCCACGAACATAACCACGCGCCGACAGTTAGCGTATGGATTAGAAACAAGCTTGGCAAAATTCCCGTGGAAGGTGACAGTTTTGGGTATGACGACATAACCGTAACCGTATCCAAAACCAACCACAGGCGGGCTGCAGAGTGTATAATTGTAAAGAATGTAGAGACGGAGCAACCAGGTTAGCCCGAAAACGATAATTCCCTATGCTTTGCGAGTCATTGCGCGAACAGCGCAATGACTCGCAATCCAGCGACTTTGCATATAAACACAATGCACAAATAGAAGTCACCGGATTGCTTCGCTTACGCTCACAAAACTCAGTAATGTTGGAATGTTTTCTTATCCCCGCTTCTTTACCGGTACATAACACCAAAACTCAAAATTGGGCGAGTCGTGTGGCAGCTTAGAGTAAACCTCAAAATCCGCGCCGTCAACAGGGTCATAGCCGGAACTTGGCATCCATTCGCTGAAAATTAATTTTTCTGCTGCGGGCATTGTTTCACAAACACTTGCTAACGCGGCATTGCTCGACTTTTTCGGATTATATTTTCCGTGTTTGACGGCGTAATTATTCGGTGGTAGACTTAAGCGTCAAAAAATCATATCAACAAGGAGGACTTTATGAGACACACCAAAAGCCACGTAATAAGCGGGATAATTGCCCTGCTGGTCTTGGTAGCAGTAGTTGGCGGGTTAATGTTTGGAATCCCCACGTATCGCGTGTGGCAGCAAAACATGGCAGGCCGCGCGCGCCTTGCGGAAGCCGAGTACAGCAGGCAAATTATGCTTATTGAAGCGGAAATGAACCTGCAGGCGGAAGAATTAAATGCCCTGGCTGAAGTAGCAAGGGCACGTGGTGCTGCGGAAGCTATGGAAATTGTTCAGGAGAAATTAACGGACATGTACATCCGCTACCTGTGGGTAAGACAGGCTAATTTTAGGAACGCAACAGTTATTTACGTCCCCACAGAAGCTAACTTACCAATTTTAGAGGCCGGAAGACACCTGCCGTAAACACTCTGCAATTTCCGTAAAATGATGTTCTTCAATGGTACGGACATCCAGCAGCAGAGTATCTTTATGAATGCGGGCGACTATGGGCATTCTCCAGCCCCGCATATGTTCTTCCAGTTTTTCTACGGAAAGGCCGGGGGATTGCGGGATTGCCACCGCCCAGGACTCAAATTCCTGCATGGGCAGTGAGCCGCCACCAGCTTGTCCGTTTACACCTTGCAAAACCGCCTGTGGAATAATGGCGGAAACCAGCTTTAATAAGCGGGCCGATTTTTCCAGTAACTCTTCGGAAGATGCCAGCAGCATGGCAAGTGTGGGAATTTTCGCCTTCACATTATCAAAATCCAGGTACAGGCCAAGAGTGGCCTCCAATGCCGCAAGTGTCAGCTTATCTGCCCGCAAGGCGCGATAAAGTGGATGCTTGCGGATTTTTGTTATGTTTTCGCCGCTTCCTAAAATTATTCCGCACTGAGACCCGCCAAGGAGTTTGTCGCCGCTAAAGCAAACTATGTCCATGCCATCGGCTACCGCCTGCTGCACGGTTGGTTCACCGGCAAAGCTTACAAACGAGCCGGAACCAAGGTCATAAATGGACAATACGCCCATTTCTTTGGCCAGGTCTGCCAGATCTTTTGTAGGTACTTCATGGGCAAAGCCCATTATTTTATAGTTGGATGTATGCACTTTTAAGATGGCAAAGTTAACAGGCGAACATTCCAATTCAACCGGTAAGAATTTCTTACCAGTTGAAATAGCGCGTCGATAATCTGATAGATGAGTCTTGTTTGTAGCACCAACTTCCCGCAAAATTGCCCCACCTTGGGAAATAACTTCCGGCACCCGGAAGGAACCGCCAATTTCCACCAGTTCCCCACGGGACACTGCCACTTCGGCCCCTGCGCAAAGCGCGCTAAGGGTAAGCAGAACCGCGGCGGCGTTGTTGTTTACAATACAAGCGGCCTCTGCATTTGTTAGCTTGGAAAGCAGGTTTTCGACTCCATGGGTGCGGCTGCCCCGCTTGCCTGTTTCCAGGTCGTATTCTAACGCAGAGTACCCCATTGCTACCCGCTTTACGTGTTCCGCCACATATTCCGCCAGGGGTGCGCGGCCAAGGTTTGTGTGAAGGACTATGCCTGTGGCGTTTATAACCGGGCGGAGTTTTGGAGTGAGTTTGGATTTTGCCAAAGCGATAGCCATTTCTGAAATTTTAGACATGCCGTAAAGGGAAACATCATCATGCTTCCCATTTATTATGTCTTTACGGCAATTGTCCAAGATTTCGCGTATGGAATCTATCAAAACCGCGCGGGGTATTTTTTTGTCCTCTTTGTTTGTTATACGATCCAATACATCGTCTACGCGGGGTAAGGCGCGAAGTAGTTCGTTCATAGTTTACCTCCATTTACACACTGTATAAACCCTCTTTTGCAAGCAATTCCACAGCCTGCGCAAGCTTTCCTTCGTTAACCAGCACAATGGGCCCGGTACAGCCCATGCCGCTTTCCGCGTAAATCCCGGCTTTCATTAGCAGTGCAACGGCGGTATCCAAGTCCATTATTTCTATACCGGAAATTTCCGCGGTTACAATTTCTTTTTCCGGCGGGGTGAAAGATTCTGCTTCCACGGTTGGGGCTTTTTGTGTGAATTTCTCCAATATTTCATCCAGCCCGGCCCGTTTTGCCGCGGCAAGTTCCGCAAGCATAACCTTACGCCAATCGCCATTTACAAGCTCCGCCGCATATTCTGCCGCCGCTGTTACAACCGGCGTGCCGGAAGCGCGGGATACAATTAGAATCAGATTTTTCACGCCTTCACCAATACCCGGGCCGTAGCCAAAGCCTACGGACTCGTAAGAACCGCCGGAAGTAAATGACGACAACATTTTTGTTAAAATGTTACCCGTAAGCGGGTCGCAAACCATAATGTCGCATGGGGCGGTAAGCACGTCGTTGCCGCGCATTATCGCGCTGCCGTCCGCTCTGTTAGATGTAGCAAAATTAATTTTATACCCCTTTTGGTCAAGTTCCTTCAAAGCCCGCTCTGCCTGACGCGCACCGTCAATGTTGAGGATGCCCACGGTTGGCTCTTCTATTCCGCAGGCCTTCGCCACAATTATCCCGTAAATGGCGTTTTTCACCATGCTCGCAACCCTGTCTGTGGCGGCGGTGCCTGTAGTCGTGGCAATATACATAGCCTTGCCCGCACCCGAGGTTATGCACCTGCCGACGGTAGACACGCCAATTGGGAACGGATAATGCATTGCCACGGCCGCGTCAAGGCTGCCATTTTCCAAGGCCTGCTCCATGGCATTAACCGCGGCATCTTCGCAATCTGCATAAATACAATTTACCTTTCCGCTTTGAGCGGTGCCAATGTAACTGATGTCCATGCTCTTTTTCGAGGCTGCAACCGCGCCTTGCATCATGTTTTCTTCGCCGTGTTCGCTACCCAGGCCAAAGATACCTATTTTAGGAAGAACATTTGACGGTACAGCCACTGTTGCAGTTTGCGCTTTACCCCTATTTTTGGCCATCACAAATGAACAGCCGTCGAACAAGTTTGTCATGCGCCCAAGGAACAAGCTGCCCTTACCAATTATCATGCTGTTCTCTATGGTGCCGCTTAAAATATCGTCACAGGCAAAGCCAATATACGGCACGCCGGATGGGATATGCCCTTGAGTTGGTGCCCAGCCTGTCATGCCATGCTTAACGATAAAGTCGTTCAGGGCGGCCCGTTCCAATTGGCCTTTCATAACGGCCAACGCGCCAATCATTTTATAGTTTGCAAGGGGCACATCCCCTGCCCCGGCGGGCTTTGTAACATCCGGGTTGTGCATTTCAACAGAATATTTATCAATGTCAGTAATTTGCAGCCCCATTTTATCCAGCGGGTCGGTTACAAGTGCGGTAATAACCGCTTGGGGCGAAGACCCGGACCCGACAGAATGCCAACCCGTGTAATCGGACAAAATTTCCGGGTTAACGCCGTCGTTCTCGCTAATAAGAACCGCGAACGCGCCCACAACGTCTTCCAGAATAGGTAATTCCTTTTTCACATGGTCCTTGCCATTCATGCCAAGTTTTGCGGTGCTGCCCCCCGCTGCCACGATAACATTTTTGTACGTGCCCGATTTTACAAGGGCCGCCGCATGGATAATCGCGTGGACAGGCGCGGCGCAAAACGCCCGCAGGTCGGAACCTGTGGCACCTACATACCCTGCAATTTCCGCCGAAGCCTTTGCCATGTTGCCGCCGCCCCGCTGGTTCATGTCGCCAACGGCCTCTTCCGAGCAATCTATCACAAGGTCAATATCGGCTTTACCTATGCCAGAATTTTTTGCGATATTTGAAAGGTGCAAAAGCGAAAGCACACAAGACGCCTTGGATACCAAGTTTTCTACAATTACATGGGCAGATAAATTTTCGTCAACGTCGTGGGCTTTTTTAACGCAGCCAATTAATTTGCCGTTAGAATACAAGCCTTCCGCGCCGTTTTGCAGCAAAGCTTCAATTGTGTCAGCCTGAACGCCGGTTTTTACTTTGGCTAAAATGCTTTCGTCCATTAGTGAGTGTGCCTCAAATTTTGGCTTCATTTCTGTAACAAAATTTTCTTCCAGTTGCAGTAAATCGAAAGCATCGCACACCTGCATCAGCAGGTAAAATTCTTCCTGAGGCATAATTTCGCCAAACTTGCCATACCGGTTAGTGCCGGGGGCCTTTTTGTCGTACCAAGGTGCGGGCATTTCACCAAGTTCCTGTGGGGTCATACCGCCAATGTAAACCTGGTTTGGCCCGTAGGAAACCGCGTCTTCAAATTTGCGAAGATGGTTTGATATTTTGGACAAGTAATCGGAATCCGGGTTTACCAGCCTTTCCGTGGTTTGGGTGGTACCGTTATGAAGTACCATGTCCGGTGTGTGTGCCAGACAATAAGATGATGCTTTAACAACTGCGTTCATGATTTTACATCCTTTCATAAATTGGCTATTTTTCGCCTCGTAATATCATCGTAAAAGATACATTTACATCCCACTGCTTTTCGCCGGAAATGTATTGCTCTATTCTTTTGTCATACTTCCGGTTTATTTCTGCTTTCCATTTTTTCAACTCTGTGTTAGTGAGAACATTGGGCGCGATGTGTGGCAAGTATTCCAACGAATCCAAATGAACACGGCGGTTTGCTTCTATCATTTTTACTGCGAATGCCTTGTCGTATTGCCCGCTGTCCGGGGTAAGGTTGATTCCTAGGTAGTGGGTTTGAATGTTGTTGAAACCGTACGCGCTCATTTTTTGCGGTAATTCTTGCTCGGTGCAGCCAAACTTGCCCACATTGTATTTTTTGTCTGTTGCTTGGTAGTATTTTTCTGTTTTTTGCTGCATCTCTTTCTCAAATTCAGACTGCCCCATTATAGCGGCAGAAGCTATATTTATCGCCCGCCGCCCCGCACTTAAAACAATACATATTCCACCGGGCTTTAGAACATGGTACTGTTCCCCAAAAAATTTACTGTCCTCTACATGCTCCTGCACAGAATGGGAAATCGTCGCGTCGAATGAATTATTATTGAAAGGCAAGGAACTTATATCTGCTTCCACAAAGTCGATGTCCGGGGCCCTGGCCTTTGCAAACTCTACAAAGGCACTGTCCCTGTCCGACCCAACAATGTAAGTACCGGGATACCAACGTTTTAACGCCTGGGTTAATGCCCCGGGGCCCGCACCAATCTCAAGAATATTTTGGGCGTGGCAAATGTTAAAAGCCGTGATGTAATTCCTCTTAAACCTATCGTCAAACCTAAGTTCCCTTGTCTGGTATAGTGTCTCGGGTTTTTGCAAATATGTTGACCATATTGTGTTCATTGCAGCCCTCCGGTGGATTACAATAATTATGTACACCTTGATAATATCAGAGCTGTTGTGGTTGCGCAAGCCGTACAACAAAATAACACAGGGGACTTTGGAAGTAATCCTGTGTTATTGGCAATTGCTATGCAATTAAGGGATTTGTGAACAAGCTTATTAACAAAGTATAGCTGTCGGGGATTTTTGTTTATTCACTCGCATTATGCAAGCGGAAGCTAATACTGCTTATAAGCCCTGTATGAATGAATTCCTCGTTATACTTATTTATAACTGTTTTATGTTTACTAAACTCCATACCTTTACTTGCGAGCAACGCACTGACAGCATGAAAAACTGCATAATAAGATGAAGACACTGAGCCGTCATACATGCATACCTAAATAACATTTGCGAACTTTTCAAGTTGCCATACGCCTTTTTCATGTGTCCTGTTACTGCTTTATTTTCCATAAAAATCGTTATACACCGTACAAATATATTTCCATGTCTCCACCGGTTCGGATAAAACAACCATAAAATCAACGTCAGAATCTTCGTTGGCTTCCCCGCGAACATGGGAACCAAACAGCCAAACCTGCTTTAGTGCATCTCCAAAAGTCTTGTATGAAACATCCACCGCTTCTTGCATAATTTTTTGTATTGACTGCTCGTACATACAAACCTCCCATTAGCATTTGTCAGCATAACACTCTCTCTAACTCTTGCCTAACTGTCAGTAGTATGCAAAAACACTACACCGTTGTCAAGGAAATCCTGCCATCTTCCATCTCCAAAACCCTATCCGCATTTTGAATAGTTGACAGCCTGTGGGCAATTGTAATGCTGGCCCGGCCTTCCATTAATAGATCAAGGCTTTTTTGCACTTGCGCTTCCGTGTCACTGTCCAGCGCGCTGGTGGCTTCGTCCAAAATAAGCAGGGGCGCGTTTTTAAGCATTGCCCTGGCTATTGCCACCCGTTGGCGTTGCCCGCCGGATAGCTGGCTGCCACGTTCGCCTACATCTGTATCAAGGGGCAATTCTTCAAGCCCGGCGTCCAGTGCAGCTTTTTGTATTTCCTCGGCGGAAGCACCCGGCTTGCCATAGGCGATATTTTCGTAAATGGTACCGTCGAACAATACCGGTTCCTGGGGCACGTAGGCAATAAGGTCGCGGGCGGTTAAGGTTCCCCCCCGGTGGTAGTAATTTATTTCGCCCTCCATTGGCTTGTACAAAGTAGCAATTACTTGGGCCAGTGTTGTCTTTCCGCTGCCGGAACTGCCCACTATGGCAATTTTCTCCCCGGGTTTTATGGTTAAGTTAATGCCGTCAAGCACCTTTTTGCCGCTTTCATAAGCAAAAGTTACATTTTTCAGGCTAACAACGGCCTCATTCCCGGCGACGGGCAAGGCCACATCTTCTGCCGGTTCGTCCAATATTTCAAATACACGGTCTGCTGCCACAAGGGGTGGCTGAATAAGCAAAATAAACGTAGAAAGCCGCAGCATCGCGTCCGAGGCAAGGGCCATTACGCTTGCGGTAAACACGGCTTCCCCCAAGTCCATTTGCCCGCGGGACAGCAGGAAAATAGCCGCGATAAAGCCCACCGCCTGGGACGAGAACGAAAAGAAATCGACTACGCCATATGTTATGCCGTTAACGGCGCGGAATTTTGCCCGCTTTTGCATAATCCTGTCGCAGCGGCGACGGTATTTTTCCGCCAAAACGTGGCCAAGCATAAACACCCGCACAATTGGCAACGAGCGCATGGTTTCCAGCACCACATTGGAAGACGCGGCAATTTCCTGCCTTGCGTCCCGCTCCAGCTTGTTTACATAGGGGTTAAGCAATAGGGACAACACGAAACAAACCAAGTTGTATACAAGTGCCAGAATGGCAATGCGCCAATCCGCGACAAAAAGTATCACCATGGCAACGGTTGTTACCACAAGAAAGCGCAAAAGCGACACTACAGCAAACCCCTGAAACATGTTGCCTGCCCTTGCGGCATCGTTAGTTACGCGCATTAAATAATCGCCGGTTTGCCGTTTGGAAATGCTGCTTACCGGCAACCGCTGTATATGGGCGAACAACGCTTTTCCAATGTTATCCGCTGTTTTTTGGGAACATAAACCCTGCCAATATCTACCAATCGCCACCAATGGCGTCAACATCATAAGCCCGGCCATAATTAGCGTAATGTGCCATACAGTTCCCATGCCGTTATTTGTGCCGGTGTTCATAATCATTTCAACCAGCAAACGGTTAACCACCGGGATAGAAAACAGCATTACCAACTCCAGTGACGCCAGGGCAGAACCGGCGAAATACTTACCCTGCACGGGTTTCATAAAACCAAATACCCGGAAAAACGCGTTTATGCTTTTATTCACGAGTCCACCCCCTGCATCTTGCACATTTCGTAGTAGTAGCCGCCCTTTGCGTATAATTCCAACGGAGTGCCTTCTTCCACTACCGCGCCATTTTCTATACAGTAGATGTAGTCTGCGTTTTGCACCGTGCTAAGCCTGTGGGCCACAATTACCGCCGCCCGCCCTTCCAAAAGGACGTCCAACGCCGTTTGAATTTCCTGCTCTGTCTGGGTGTCCAGCGCGCTTGTAGCCTCGTCCAGTAGAATAAGCTTCGTGTCTTTTACCAACGCGCGGGCGATAGACAACCGCTGCCGCTGACCACCGGATAACCGGGAGCCAAACTCCCCAAGTTTTGTGTGAACGCCATCGGGCAGTGTTTGAACAAAATCCCATATATTCGCGGCCTTTAGCGCGCCGACAATTTCATCTTCCGTGGCAGATTGCCGCCCATAGCGGACATTTTCCATGATGCTGTCTTCGAAAAGGCAAGACTCCTGGCTTACAAGTGCCAACTCCTTTCGTAAATCCGGCAGGCTAATTTTCTCCCCGTCCGCGCCAAATAACGTAAACTCACCGCCCACATGACCGTACAGCCTGCAAATCAGCTTGATAATCGTGCTTTTGCCGCTTCCACTGGCACCAACAATGGCAACTTTTTGCCCCGCCCTAACGGTTAGGTTCAGGTTGTCTAAAACCCTGGGGTTATCCGCGCCTTCGTAGGCAAAATTCAAGTTCGTAAATTTCACATATTCATCTGTTGCCGCCGGTAATACAGCCGCGTCCCCCGGGCTTTCATGTGGCAAATCTAAAACTTCGTATATGCGTCCCGCAAGGGCCCCCGCGCTTTTCACATGAAAAATCATACTGTCCACCAAGCCAAAGGCTTCCGTAACATACACAGCCAGCGCGATAAACGCCATTACCGCGCCAATTGATATAAGCCCACGGGAAACAAGCCACGCGCCCACGATAAACAGCACAAGGGTTTGCAAAACCGTCACAACGTATTTTATTGTGGTCATGCCCATGCCAATACGCCCGGCTTTGGCCGTGCGGGCATAGACAGCGTCTACCTGAACGGCAAACTGCCTGTCCATTTCAGCTTCAAGCTGAAATATTTTTACCCCACTAATGCCGGTTAACGCCCCCATGGCAATATCCGCAGACCGCCCGGAACCGCCACGCGCTTCCGATTGAAGCTTTTGCAGCGGCTTACTTACCGCCGCAAGCAGCCACAGGGAAATTGGCAGCAAAATAAAGTACGCGATTGCCAGTTGCCAGCTAAGTAAAACACAGACAATAATTGCGAAAATCGCCTGAAAAACAAGCCGGATATAGTGGCCGAAACGCCCGGCGATTATGTCGCAAAGATCCTCTGTATCTTCGCAAGCCCTAAGTGCAATGTCCCCGGAACGCATATGGTTTTCCAGCACAGAAGTCTCCGCCACAGAAAGTATCGAAAAAAGGGACATTCTAATGCCCCTAAACATACGCTCTGTAACTTGCCCGATAACCGTGTAGTGCAGTGCCGTTCTTATTCCATCCAAGGCGATAAAGCCCAGCATACCAATGGCTGCCCACATCATTAGGTCTATTTGACCGCTTACGCCAAAATCCACAGCTTCGCCCCACAATGTGGCCGCGCGGGTTTTAAATACCCCGGCCAACAATGCCAAAAGGATCATTAACAACAGCCCCGGCCAGTGTTTTTTATTGTCCAGCAGAAGCCGCAGGAAAGGAGGTTTATTTTTCATAATCCTACTCCCAACCCTTTAGAGCAAAGAATTCCTTGCGCTCTGGGGAACTTAAATCATTGGCCATGCCACCAAGTTCATACCACGCGATTACGCCAATATTATCCGGGTATAAAGACAAAATGTGTTCTTTTGTTTTGGCGTATCGTTTTATAAAGTCATCGTCCGCAACTGTAATGGCCTGGCTGTTTTTTGTAGGATAATGCACCACTTGTACGTCTTCGCAAAAAAGTAACCGGGCCCCGGCGTTGCACAACTGTATGCCATACTCGTTATCTTCGCCGCCCCAGGTTGTAAAACTCTCGTTCCAGCGGATATTGTGCTTTTTAACAAAGGCCGCGTTAACGGAAAAATGCCCGCCCCACAGGCCATGCCATGGTATAAACCACTTGTCTACTTCCCGGCCAAAATTGGTAAAGTAGTTCCCGCGGCCGTCTGTCATGCCTTCCTCTTGCATTTTGGCTATGGCGACATCCGGACTGTTGTTTTCCAAAAGTTCGCGGGCTTTATTTTCATCCGTACCCCAGCCCGTGGCAAACATATTGCCCAAAACTACGGTGGTTTCGCCGGTTGCGCTGTGGTGGGCCACATGCCGCTCCAGTGCCGTGGTAGAAAGTATCATGCCGTTATCGTTGTACACAATTATTTCGCCTTCGGCTTGGTCTGCCCCAAGGTTACGGGCTGCCGCAACGCGGAAGCCTTCGTCCGGCTGGAAGGCGTATTTAAGCTGCAACGCCGGATAATCTTTCAATACAGCTTGCACGTCCTCCGCAGAACCGTCATCGGCAATAATTACCTCAAATTGCTCCGTTGGCAAAGTTTGAGCGGCTAACGAGTCCAATGTTCTGCGCAGTTCGTCCGTACGGTTATACACCGTAATTACTACTGAAACGCTGAGTTTTGACATAACAACCTCCTAATTGTATAAATTTAGTACAATTAGTATAACAAAGCTACTTCTGTTGCACAACCTTAGTTTTATTTCACCTTAGTTTTATTTACCCCCTGCTATCAGGGGGTGGCGTACAGAGCTATTATGAATCAATATTCTCTCATACACATAATTACGTCAGTCATTTCGACAAACCCAAGGGATGTATATAGTTTTCGAGCTTTCTTATTTGATTCACCAACCCAGAGAAAAGTCTTTTTAATTCCTATCTTGGTTAATTCCTCTTCGGCAAATTTCATCAATGCTTTACCAATGCCATGTCCCCTATATTCTTCTTGAACAAATAGTTCTGTAATAAAACAGTATCGCCAATTAAAACACATTGTACTAATTATTGATATGCAACAGATTCCAACAATTGACGTGCCATTGTCTGCACAAACAATGATTTCATTTTTATTTTCACGCAATGATGCTTCCAATTCATTAAGTGTTGTATCGTCCTTATCATTAAACAAATCATTGAGGTTTTTTAATTTTTTCGCATCAGATGCTTGCGCCAAGCGTATTACCGGTTGATGATAACTCTCCATGGCAACCTCCATTTCATTTTCATTACTTTGCATATCGTTCGTGTGAACCTTTATTGCCGGAAATCTACCCCCAGACGTAAAAGAACCCCAGAAAACCAGTGTTTCTGGGGCTCCTCATTCGTACTAAATATTCTTTCTTATTTGTCGCCTCATAAAAACGAATATTACAGATGCTGTAACCTGTGTACATATAGTGAAAATCTGCACATGTATAACATCAAAATTATTGATAATAAAGCCAAAAACAATGCTTCCTATCATCAGGGCTAAACCGAAGGCCGTATTAAAGATTCCGTAGCCGGTACCTCTTTTGCGAAGGGATACAACATCGGCTATTGAGGCGCGCATAATCGTGGAATGGGTTGCAAGGATGATCCCGTAGACAACGAACCCGACAACTACAAGGGGTACAGAGCCACTTAAAAACAAAAATGGAAACAGCGCACTTATAAACGGAACAAACACAAGCATCAAAAGCCCCGAATGCTTGTTTCCGGTTTTTTTCTTTATCTTGTCGTATGCGATACCTATAAAAACGGCCAATACTGCGTTTGTGGCCATCGCCACCGAGTATAATGCAGGTATTGCCCTGCCTGAAAGTACCCCGGTTGTGGCAAGATAAAAGCCTATCGGTGTAAACGTAACAAAGCCAATAAGAGAAAAAAACGTAAAGGCGCAATATATCCAAAACACCGTCGGCAGCTTTTCACGCTCCTTGGAAACCTCAATAGCTTTAAGCCTGGTTTCCATGATTTGCGCAGTTTTGACTTTTCTGAATACGATGCAAACCGTAATCATAAGCAGTATAAACGGGATGCCTAACAGCATATAGCCTGTTGCATACTCAACAATGCCCTCGCGGCCTGTTATCATAAATACTAACGTAAACAGCAGTGGGCCAACGGCGGCACCTGCCCTATCAAGGGCTTCCTGCCAGCCAAATGCAAAACCTGTACCGACTTTGTCCTCGCCTTCGGCCACTGTTGAAATAATTGTGTCCTTTGCCGGGCTGCGTAGTGCCTTGCCTATTCTTTCAAGCATGATAAAAATAAGCAGGTATATCCATGCGTTTTGGCCTTCTCTTACAAGGCCGGTCAAAGGCACAGATATAATCAGGCCATACCCTGCAAAGACAAACGGCCAATATTTTCGCGTCTTATCAACCCATATACCCGATACAATCCGCATCGTGAAGGCAAGAAATTCGCCTATACCTGCAATAATGCCAACAGTGATAATGTCAATCCCAAGCAAAGCCATATATTGGCCATGATTGCCTCTGGCACTTTCGTATGCCATGTCGCCAAAAAAACTTATAACGCCAAACAATAGAATTATCTTGATCCCGGTGGTGAATTGGATTTTATCCTTTACATTCCTTATCATTGCCGCTTCCTCCCGGCTGCTTCTTTTTTCGCGCTCATTCATTTGATTCACCTAACCTAGGTGATGTATGAACGCTTTTTTTTGTTTCGCAGTTTACTTCCCGTTCTTTAACTGGTCCTTCAACCGTTCTTCAAGTTCATACCTGGCATCATCAACAACGTCCTCAACAATTTCTTCGATAAGAGTATCAATGTCAATTCTACTGCGGATTTCCTCGTTAAAATCAAAGTTATCAAATTTGTCAAATTTTGAGAAATCGCTGAAATTCCGATTGTTTTGCGCATCGTTTTTGCCAAACACTTTCCACGACCAGCTTGCGTCCGTTGGATAGCCATTTGGATATACTAAATTGGAACGCTGCGGCAAATCTGTGCGAGGTTCGTCCGGTTGAAGGTTTTCGTAATAAGATTTTTCCCGTGCCGGGATAATTGTACAAGGTGCGTCCATACAGGAAAAGTTCAGGCGAGTATACTCATTATCCCCTGTGTTAAATGGAATTTCGTACAGATACCAGCCTTTGTAATGCATTTCATACTTTATGAAACTGCGATTAAGGTTGTAGGAAAACCTACTTGCATACCTGACATGCTTCATTTCGTAGGGTGACTCCGGCTCGTCAAACATTATTTCAAACTTACACACTTCTTGGTACCTGTCGTTTTCGCCGCCGTTAAGCCAAAAAGAAAAGACGTAATCCGTATGCTTATCCAATCTTAAATAGCGAATGATTGCTGTTAAGTTCCTACTCCAGTCACCAATAGTGTAGCATTCTACTAACTTACCGGTAAAATCGGTTATAAATGAACGGGAACCTATATGCTTATGCTCGGCATAAAATTCCCAGTCTCTTGGATTAAAATTAATTCTAATAGGCGCGTAACTATTTGTATTATTTTCCATTGTTTTGTCCTCCAATAAGTTCGGCGGACAGCAGTCTTTCATGCGTATGTGATTCTCGTTTAAAAACTCTGCCCTGCCGTTTTTCACTAACCCCTTTGCTCGTTTGGGGTATGTGGGCTCAAGTCTGTTGCCTAAATGATCTGTCACCAATATGTTTTTTGCTATGGGTATCTCCCCTTTCCTCTACACCGCAACATACCGTCACGCATTTTTTTGTAATGGGCGCGCTACCCCTACGGCATTTTGCAAATGTTGCATAGGAAATTGATGTACTGGAAGTATGTAGCATTAAATAAACATTGTCAACAAAAAATTTCATAAAAAACGAGTTGACCCGATTTTCGAGTCAACTCGCTTTTATCTTTAAAACTTACAATACTGCTCGCGGATAGAGTTCATTTCGGACGAAATTTCGTCTAAATCCAGAACCATTTCCATCATACCCACCTGTTCGTCATAAACAGAGGCATCAACTGCAGATTTTATTTCTTCTTCACAAATGTGATACACCCGGAGTCCCAACGAGACCCCTGTCAACGGACCTGCAAAAGTAGGATCGCCTGCTGTAACTGTTTCAGCGGCAATGCCGGAAGCTTCCCCTTCAGCCGCGCCCAGGATAACAACAATGTTTTCCGGGCCAAACTGTTCGGCAAATTCCTTTACCCTCTTCTGATTTTCCAAGTCCATTGCACCGGCGGCGGTTCAAACAAAGCATTCTGTGGAAGAAAACAAAACTTCCGCGTCTGCTGCTGTTTTAATGCATTCTTCAATAGCCGGGCCGGGTACGCCATCCCTGTCGCCAATTATAACGACTTTTTTATTTGCTAAAATTGACACGTACGCTACTCCTTTCGTATTTTAGTGGGGCTGTATAAAAACCAGATATCTCCAGTTTTATGCGTGACGTAAAATCATTGCCTCGATATTTGCTTCTGTAGCATCGTCTTTCACAAGCTCTTCCAGCTTCACGCCATTTTCATAAACCGCGATTACGGGCAAGCCCAAAATCTTTTGGCCTATGGCAAGCCTGCGGGCTTTTGTTGTGTTAAGCTTGACAAATTTTAGTTTATCGCCGTACTTTTCCGCCATAGCGGTTACGAACGGCAGCAACGCTTCGCACGGTACGCAGCCATCGCCGTAGTAGTCAACCAGAACTTTACCTTTGGCCTGCAAAACTTCTGCTTCAAATGTATCTTTGTTTACTTCCAGCATTTTTTCACCTCCATATTATTAAAGGGCAGCTTTCATTCGTTTGAATTTCTGGTCATGAACGCTAACCGTTACAGACATGTTATCAAGCTTTTTATCAACTTTTTGTAAAAGTTGGTAGTCTGTGAGCTGATTATCTCTGAGAATTCTTGTCTCTGTCCGCAATTCAGCAAAATTAGAGTTTGTTTCCTCTCTGAATGTAATGAAATCCTTCTTATTGACAGCAAGTTCATCCTTAACAACGGCAAGGTCTTCCTTAATCGTATTAACTTCTACTCTTAGTTCAGCTTGTCCCTGTTTAAGTTCTTCCAGTAAAGACAAGATTTTTACATCATTATTCATCTTGAGTATCCCCCAATGTGTTGATATAATGCTCTGCGGCTACAGCCGCAATTGCGCCATCCGCCGCGGCAGTTACAACTTGCTTTAGCAGCTTAACGCGCAAATCCCCCGCGGCAAAAACGCCGGGGATATTTGTGCGCATTTCATCATCTGTTGGGATATACGCGCCGTCCATTTCAACTTTACCCACAAAAAGGTCGGTGTTAGGCACAAAGCCTACAAACACAAATACGCCAAAGGTGCCGTCTTCCTCGTCCGCTTCAATTTCGCGCAGTTCGCCGGTTTTTACGTTTTTGACAACCATGGAGGTCAAAATACCGTCGCCTTTTAACTCCTCCACTACGCTATCCCACATATACGCAATTTTTGGGTTGGCAAACGCCCGCTCTTGGATGGATTTTGCCGCGCGAAGCTCGTCCCTGCGGTGGACTATTGTAACTTTGCGGGCAAACTTGGTAAGGTAAATTGCTTCTTCTACGGCAGAGTCACCGCCGCCTACAACGTAAACTTCAAAGTCTTCAAAAAAGTTAGCGTCGCATGTGGCGCAGTAGCTTACGCCCTTGCCCACAAGTTCCCGTTCGCCCGGGCAGCCAATTGGGCGAGGATACGCGCCTGTGGCAATTATCACAGTTTTGCCGTGGTACTCGCCTTTATGGCCCTTAACTATTTTTGTTTTTGGCTCCAGTTCCACATCAATGATTGTGTCGCTTATACGCTCTGCGCCAAAATGGTCAACTTGGGCAACCATGCGGCCAATAAGGCTTGGACCCGTTTCATGCTCGATCCCGCCGGGATAATTTTCTATTTCAGATGTGATAACTATTTGGCCGCCAACGGCATCTTTTTCTATAAGCAAAGTGCTGAGGCGGGCCCTGCCTGCGTAAATAGCGGCAGCAAGCCCCGCAGGGCCTGCGCCAATTATGATAACGTCATATATCTTCAAGATTTCACCTGCTTTAAATTATTTGCTGCATTTTTTGAGTATAGTACTGTAACAAACGTCTTCAGAAAGTTAAGTTTGGCTATGGTATCCCGCCAAACTTAACTTTTGAATATATCATTTGTTACTTAACATCAAATATCGTCTGCCCGGCAACTTCTGTAGTCAGTGCTTCCAGTGCCGTGTCCATAATTTTGGTACGCAGTACTTTTTCTTTTGCCGGAGTAAGTTTTGGGTCGCCCAACGGGTGCGGGATTGCAATTGTTGGAACAATTCTGTTCGCGCCCACGGTTAGGGATATTGGCGTAACTGTACATAAATGAACCACGGGGATGCCCACGCGCTCAATTTCTTTCACCATCGTTGCACCGCAACGAGTACAGGTGCCTCATGTAGAAGTTAGGACAACGGCGTTAACCCCAAGGCTAAGCAGCTTTTGCCCTATTTCCTCCGCAAATTTTTTGGACGATTTTACAGCAGTTCCGTTACCAACCGTAGAATAGAAGAAGTTGTGAAGCTTGCCTATTTTACCTTCTTCTTCAAACTCCCGCAGAACGTCAACAGGCAGAACCCTGTCCGCATCATGATTGGCATAAACAGGATCGTAGCCACCGTGAGCGGTCTCGTAGCCCGCTTCAGTAAGGTCCGTCACACCGGTAATGTCGTACTCACCGTATTTAGAAGCGGATGATGATTCTATACGGTCCGGGTTGCCCTTTGGCACGATGCCGCCGGATGTTACAAGAGCAATGGTAGCTTTCGTAATGTCTTTAACTGCAGGAACAGCAGCTACTCTGTCGAAATCCGGCATTGGGTATTCCGTTTCATAGGGTTTGCCTGCCATTTTGCTAAGAAGCATTTTGACGGCCCGCTTAGAGCCGCGCTCGGTGTCAAAGAAATTTACCCGCTGTCCGTTTGGAAGGTAGCCTTCTTCTACAGACGCGCCAATTTTTTTGCCACTTGCCAATTTTAACGCAAGTTTCGCCATTTTTGGGGCGGCATCACGCATACCTGCCGCAGAAGCCTTTGTGGCGATAATGTACATTTTTTCTTTGTACATATCCGCGCCCGGGTTTTCTTCGTACATGCCGGTAACCACAGGGATACCGAATTTACTTGCAACAGCTTCGCAAACCGCACCGCAAGCCACGCCATAGCGGCCCGCATTAAAAGCAGGGCCCGCAATAAACAAATCCGGCTTTACACTCTTTATCATGCCAAGGATTTCGTTTTTCGCGTCCTCTGTGTTTTCGTTAAAATATGAATCACCACAGACAATTGTTTGTATTATTTCCGCAGCATCGCCAAATGCGGCCTGGAATGCAAGGCCCGGGCCTACCGCGCCGGGGCGTATTTCCGGCGGTGTATTCGCCATTTCTTCGCCGCCAATGCCCGCATAAAACTGGTTGATATAATGGACCACTTTCAATTTACTCACAAACTTTCACACTCCTTATGGGATTCCCGGTTAAGCCGGGAATGACGGGTTAGTTGTTATCTCGCGCTCATACGGTTGAAACCAAGTTCGTTGGTTGCCCCCGTAATCGCCTGAATTTCCACTACAATAGAGCCGTCCGGCTGCAAGTTATTTTCAAAACCGCCGGCAATTTTATCAACGTAGTCTAACGTACCGATAACCTTGTCAAGTTTTGGCAAGGTTACAACTTCGTTGGCGTTGCCGCCGGTAACAACCGCGTTGGCAGATGCGTCAACGTCTGCAAGGGATTGAGAAGTGCCGTCGCGCCCGGCGTATTCGTCTGTAATTATTACCGTGTGGATACCCTTGGCTTCAATTTTTTTGCAGTTCATAATCAAGTCTGTATCCGGGTTGCCAAAGCCTTCTTGGGAAATTATCGCGCCGTCCAGCCCCAGGTATTCGCACAGTTTTGCTGTCCAGTCGGAAGAACGCTGCTTATCCGCAAGATACACATTTTCGTTAGTGATAATCATGCCCACAAAGTTTAGAGTCTTGCCGTGTTCTGCGAACAAGTCCACAATTACAGGGTTATTCTGATGGTGGTAAGTCGTGTTTTTGTCGCAGGCAGATACACAGTTGCCGCTTATAATGGCCCCGTCAAAAATTTCTGTTGGGTTTATCAGTGTGGTAATACTTTGCTTCATGTCTACACCGTAGACATAAGTGTCATGCAGCAACCCTTGGCTTTGCAGCATTTGTACATAGCCAACCTTTGGTAAGTCCGGGTATTGGGCAATGCTTTTTGCAATTGGCAGGGTTTCGTAGGTAACAACTTCACAAGGCTCAATATTTTTGCCAAGTTCACCCAAGTACGCAGCGGCTTTTAACCCGGCAAGACGAAGGGCGTTTTCATAATCATGCGCGTCCAGGCCGGTTTCCGGCTCGAATGTTAATACTAAGTTGAGGGTCTGTGAAAAAGGCGTGTACTCTGCCCCAAGTCCGGTCATGTCAATTATGCCTTCCTGGAAACCGACAACCTTGCCGCATGTTACAACTGCTGTGCCACGCAGTACATGGGTTTTGCCCGTGCCCACCGTATCCACAGCGGAAAGTACCCCCGGGAACATGCCCCCCGGCCCTTCCACTTTTACGCGGGGTTCAATAACGTCTTTTACAGGGGTTATGCGAACGCTTTCCCCCGGTCGCGCAATGTCAACTTCGACATACTTAAAGCGGTTATCTTTTAGCAAAAGTGCGGCAAGTTCACTTTTGTTTACATGAAGCACACCGCTTTCAATTCTTGAAACCGTACTAAACTGAATGTCGTTGATTGTAATGAATCCTAAATCCAGTTTCACTGTGTTGCTCCTTTCTATTTTGAAGGGCGATGCCCTTGGGTTATTATTACTCACAGAGGCACAGAGTCCACGGAGAGAAAACCATTTTTATTCGTTTTATCCCTTGCTTCAAAAATGCTGTATTAAAATTCATCAACAGGCCACATGGCTTATCTGCTAACCTAAGATATGTGCCAAGCTGTTTTTCATATATAGATGTTAACTCTGAAACAGATTTAATCTCTAACACAACTGTTTCATTTACCAACATATCAATTCGGTAACCTTCATTTTCAACTATTTTACCTCGGAAAATTATGGGCATTGACAATTCCGTCCTAACAGTATAACCGGCTTCTTCCAAAGCTATTTTTAAGCATCGCTGATAAACTCGTTCTAATAACCCCGACCCTAATTCACGATGCACATCAATTGCTATTCCAATGATTCCTCCGGTTAACTCATTCAACTCACCCTCAGTCAATTAATTGCTTCCCCCTCTGTGAACTCAGTGTCTCTGTGAGTGAAAATATTTTTTCAAACCACCGACTCTATCAAACTACAATCAATCTCCATAAAATCCGTCAACGCACTCTCCGGAACACTTCTATCTACAAACTTTTCATAACATGCAATACTCTCCTCAATAATAGAAAGCGACTGCATATCCAACCCCTCGGCTGCCGCAGAAATTACTATAGATTTATACGGCGTTTCTTTAGGCTTAACACTACCGGACAAAGGGTGCGTAAGCAATTTATGTCCTTTGTGTACATAATCACGCACCAGCACCAAAACATCAAAATACGACCCATCCAGATATTCTATGTTAAATATGCCGGAAAGCCGCTTATTGGCCACTGGGTTGTTTGTAATCAACCTATTAATGTTCAGTCACCGCCCCCTTACTTAGTATAGCTAATATACCACACCTTTACTAAGCAAACAAGGGATAGAAACCTTATATTTTTAATACTTAATTTGCAGCGAAACCGGTTATACTACTTCCCACCATCTTTTATTTATGGTAATCTTTGTATGGAACTAAATCTATGACTAGAAAGCAGGAGCAATTATGCCGATTGGACTGGCACCTTTTAGCATCAGGCACCATGTATTTAACAAAGAAACTGTAGAAGCGGCCTATGCAAAGTTAAAAGCAATAGGCTTTAACGGGCTGGAAAATGGGATTGGACGCGCCGCCGGGTTTAGCATTGAAGAAGAAAAAGCCGAGCTTGCCAAAAACAATTTGACAGTTTGCACAATTTGGGGCAACCCGGAAACACCGGACGAAACCATGAAAAGAGCGGAAGCCTTGGGCGTGAAAATTATCTGTGTAGGTACAATGCCCGGGGAAATGATGCGCTCTTTAGACGGCTTTAGGGCCTATGTGAAACATCTCAACAACATGGCAAAGCCTTTCGCAGACGCAGGCTTTAAACTTTCTTACCACAACCATGCCCAAGAATTTAGAAATTTTGCAAGCTTGGGCGGTAAGCCGGGCATAGAAATTATGATTGAAGAAACTTGCCCGGACAGCATTGTATTCTGCCTTGATACTTTTTGGATGTCTGCCGCCGGGGCAGACCCTGCTTATTGGGTACGCCGCGTAAAAGGCCGCAGCACTGTGGTTCACTTTAAAGATTACGCCATAGACGACCTTTCCTACGATTTGGGAATGGAACGCATCCCGTTCCGCTTTGCGGAAGTTGGACAGGGCAATATTAACTGGCAGGAAGTTGTTGCTGCCTGCCGCGAAATTGGAATTGAGTGGTACTGCGTAGAGCAGGACCTTCACCGCGGAGACGCATTTGACAGCCTGCAAACCAGCGTAGATTATATGCGCAATGTATTAAAAATCCAGTAGAGGTGCGCTTATGAAACCAGTAAAAGTAGCGTTAATAGGCTCGGGAAATATCAGCTACACCTATCTTCACACCCTTACAAAAGGCGGCTTTACAATTACAGAAATGGTTGGCTGCTCCGACCTTATCCCGGAAAGAAGCAAAGCCCGGGCAGAAACTTTTGGCATCCGCCAAATGACCAACGAAGAAATTCTATCCGACCCGGAAATTGAAATTGTACTGAACACCACAGGACCGATGGACCATCATGATGTAACAAAATCCATTTTGGAAGCCGGTAAACACGCCTATTCAGAAAAAGCCCTGGACAGAAGTTATGAGGCCGCAAAAGAGCTTTACGACCTTGCCGCTTCCAAAAACCTGTACGTAGGTGCCGCGCCGGATTGCTACATGGGCTCCGGTTACCAAACGGCACGCAAGCTGATAGATGACGGCTGGATAGGCACTCCCCTATTCGCCCATGCTTTCTGTTACCGCGGATACAATGCCAACGAACGCCCTGCAGACCATCCAAATTTTGGCGCGGCAGGCACGACAATTCACTACGATATGTCCGGTTATTACATCAACGTGCTGGTAAACCTTTTTGGCTCGGTTAGAAGAGTTTCCGGGTTTTCCCGGGCAGGGGCGGGCAAAATGTTAGCAAACCCGCTTCACCCTAACTACAGGCAACCTGCCGCGCCCGGGGCAGGCTCAACAACTTCTATGGGAATTTTGGAATTTGAAGACGGCTGCTACGCAAGCCTAACCCTGACATCTGACGGCACAGGGCCGGAAGTACCCCGTGTGGAAGTTTACGGCACACTTGGGCACATGACCTTAACAGATCCTAATAATTTTGGCGGATGGGGCGACTATATTTATTTAACGCGTATGGGTAACGAGCGCGTAAAAATGCCGTTTACCCATGGCTTTAGCGACATAGACCCTAAAATCCCGCCCATCAGCGACAAACCGTGGGAACCTTGCTACAACTCGTGGCGGGGCATTGCCGTAGTAGATATGGCTTGGGCAATACGCCGGAACCGCCTGCCACGCAGCAGCGCAGAGCTTGCCCTTCACGCCGTAGAAGTTGCCGCCGCCATAGACAGGTCCAACGCGGAAAACACAACTTTCACCATCACAACCAACCCGGGACGTCCCGCCCCACTTGCACCCGGATTAATGGGCCGCTCTGCGGAGGCAAGTATAGATTGCATTTAGGAGGATAATCATGCAATACGAAACCGAAATTAAAACCCTGGAAAAACTCCTTTGGGAATTTGGCCTGGTAGACGCTGTAAGCAACATACAAGCTACCCCAGCCGAAGGGGACGATAACCCCGCGCTGATATGTATTATCAAAAAAGGGAACAGCAGCAAGGTTATTGCCACCGTGTTTAACGAGTATGACTATTTTCCAAAGTACGCAGTTATACGGGAAAGGTTCCAGGAAAGCCATCCGAATGTGGATGTGAAGTATTTAATTTAAGAATGGTCTACCCCCTGATATCATACCGGGAACGTGATATCAGGGGGTAGTTTTATCATTTATGCAGCACTTCCCTTGTTGAAGGCATATCCTGCCAAACAGTGCCATCGGAAATGTAAAATTTCCGCTCAATACTACCATCTATTTTTACTTGGTAGTCTATTACAAAAACTTGCCCAATTTCTATATGCATCGGGTAATTATTGTAGGGAAGAACACTGCCCCCGACACCGGGGTTATCTTTGAAGTCATCGTAGGCGTTTTCCAGCCGCCAAAAATCACGATCCACATACAACTCGGACCAGGAGGACATGTCACGGCTTCCAAAATATGAAGCGTCGTACTCTTTTCCATTTACGGTTATTTTGTCCATTCTTAATGGCGGTGTCGGCCCCGGATGCCCCGGGCGAAACTCACGGGTGGATGGTAGGTCCTTCCAAACGGTACCGTCGGCAATGTAATACTTTCTTTCAACCAAGCCATCTTTTTTTCTGAGATAGTCTATTACAAAAACTTGCCCAATTTCTACATTTATCGGATAGTTATTGTATGGCAAAACCTGACCTGTTTCCGGCAAATCCTTAAAATCTCCATAAACATCTTCCAGCCGCCAAAACTCCCGCTTCGAATAATCTTTAGACCAGGCGGAAATATCTACCTCCCCAAAGTACGACGCTTCATACTCTTTTCCATTTACAACAATAATGTCTCTCCTTAACACAATCGGCACCTCTTTCACAGTTACTTGAAAAAATATGCGAGGGAACATTTGCAGCGGGACACCGGAACTTTTTACCTTACTTGGCACAATCCCATGAAACGCCTGAAACGCGCGCGCAAAAGAAACAGGCGAGTTGTAATTGTACTTTATGGCCACGGTTAAAACGCTGGCTTTGCCTTGGCGCAGCTCCAGCCCCGCAAGGGTTAGCCGCCGCTTTCTAATGTACTCCACAATAGACATTTCGGCGATAAAGCCAAACATCCGCTGAAAGTCGTAAAGGGAACTGCATGCAATGGCCGCAAGGTGGTTAAGGTCGATGTCTTCGGATATGTGGTTTTCTACATAGTCTATTACAGCGTTTAGCTTGTCTATTGTCCGCAAAATGTTCACCTCTGTTCTGTGAAAAATTCTAACAAACAAATGGCTGCGCTTCGCAACTTTTTTTGCAAAGAAATGTGTTACACAGTAAAACGAATAACCATGGTATCCCCAAAAGCCCAGCCAGTTGGGTGCGGCGGATGCGCTTTGCCGCCAACACTTAACAAAAGTACATAATCTCCCGGCGGTAGTATACCAAATACATGCGTCCAATCTGTGTCAAACTCCAACGTGCCGCTGCTTGGTAAAAAGCCTTCCCCTTGAATATGAAAATCAAAAGCGTCGGGCAGGAACGGAAGCCCATACCATTGCCATTCCCAACTATGGCCTGTGTGAGTGTGTTCTTCCGGCACCATGGCTAAAATTTGCGCCCGGTGTTCAACGTCGTATGGAGAAATGTTGTCTACAACAATGCGCATACCGGTGGGTGTGACGCGGCTAAACTCCACAAGATTGATTATGCTTGGCAAATCCCAAGGGTCAATTTGCGGCGGTAATTGTACGGGGCTGTCTTCCGTTATGAAAAATTCTACCAAGGCATATGCGTTGTTGCTGCCGTTTCTGCACCATTCGCCTTGGTAGCCGTCGCGTATAAACATGTATCTGCCGGGGGGCAGTTCTCCAAAACGCCATTCAAAACTTATGTGGTATTGCTTAATACCGCCGCCTTGCAACATAAACAACGGCAATCGCCAACCACTGCCAACGCCGGGCATATACGGCACAGGCCGCCAGCGGCCATTGTCATAATAAGCCAAATCCCAAGGCTCGCCATAGTAAAACATGCTGTTTGTGCGGTTTTGCAGCGAGAAGGTTATGCCTGTGCGGCTAACCACTACTTCCCCAACTGGGACAACCAGCTCTCCGCCGTACTGTATCGCCCTTGTGATTAATGCCGCGCGATAGTCCAACATTTCCTGAGAAAATGCAGGCTCGATGTGAAACATTGCCGGGCTAAGGGAAAGTTCCAGCAAAAGCTCTGTAAATTTCACCTTAAATTCCTCTGTATAAGGGCTTAGCCAAACTGTTACTTTGTTGTTTATTGTCCCAAGTCCGGCACCGGAAACACCGGCTTCACGCGCCCTGTCCCAACAGGAGAAAAGCCTGTCCTGGGCAGACATAAGCTCATCTTGGGTAAATGTAGCCGTCCGCACAATTATGCCAAGTTCGCGCATTTCTTCAATGGCGGTGGTAGATGGTTCGTGGTCGAAGGCCGCTTGCAGCACCATAACCGTCAAAATTCCGTCGTTGTTAAAGTAAAGGCCACCGTGGTACTGTGGGGCAATAACTTCCCCGGAAGGGCCAATGGGCTGGCCATTGTAAATTTTGCACACATACCCGCCAAAACGGGCCTGGTTTAGTACATTCTCAAAGCTGATCCCGCCTTCAACCAGGGAGTCCAGCATACATTCCGTCCAGCCTTGGGCAAGTAGTTCTTCCCTTGCGCACTGCTCTATAATGTATGTTGGCTCGTCAAAAAACGCACCGTATGGTTCACCCGGGTCATAGGCGGCTGTGTTTTCGTAATCACGCACACACGCCGAAAGCAGCAGCAATGCGAATATACATAAGACAAAAATTCTCTTGTTCATGTGGCTGTCCTCCTTGTGTTTGTTTCATTGATAATTATAACCACGAAACAAAGCAAAAGGTTACAAAAGTTAAAATAAAATTACACCCCCTGATATCACATTGGCATATGTGATATCAGGGGGTGCGTGCTTTAATTTTAATTCGCCACTAATTCAATTGACAACAGCACAGTTACACCATCACGGGTTACTTCTAAAGTAACTGTTCGTGACTGGGTAATTGTCGCGTTGCCTGCAACACCTATAACCAGACCTTCTACCGGGCCGGTTGGGGTCCAAAGGTTGTCGCGCACTTGCAGTACAAGCTCGGGTGCGGCATCAAGAAGATTTAGAGTAATCGCGCCTTCTGCTGTGCCGCTTACAAATACACTCACATGACGGTTTGTATTGCTTACAGTTACGCTGCTTGCAGCAAGATAAAATGTCGGCAGTACCGGGGTGCAAATTTCACAGCCTTCATCTTCGCAGTATATACAATCGAATACAGGCGGCTCTTCGTAGTTTGCGTTTACAAGCAATACTTCATGTTCTGTGTCACAAACTGTAATGGTTAAAGTAATTGTTCGCCATGCCGGGTTCTTAACCACATCAATCATGTGGAAGTACTCAATAAAGCCTTCACCGGCTACCCACAAACGGTTAATGCGTACAAAATCCATCGCATTGTCGCCGTTTTGGTCAGTGGCTGTAACTGTTTCTACTACGGTAAACGGAAGACGGGTGCTTCTGCCGTCAAACTGTGTCCACATGCGGATTGTTCCGGCTGCGGCCAAACTTGCGTTTGGTCTGCTTGGGGCACCGCCCGGGCCATTGTTGAAAATGTCGAAACCAAATTTCGGACATTCGCTGCATTCCCGGCACTCGCCGCAATCCGGGCAGTATTCACATCCCGCTGCATAATTTGCATTGTGCAGCAATACTTCCACTGTTTGGTCAAACACGGTAATTACAAAGTCGATAAACTCCCATTGCGCGTTTTTGTCTGCATCAATAAAATTAATGTAACGTCCGCGCTCAACACCTTGACCCGGGCCGGGGCTGTGTACAGTGATAAGGTCCATCGCGCATTCGCCGCTGCTTTGGATAGTTGCCGTAATGGTTGTTCCCGATTCGTAAGGTATAAACGCGTTTACTCCGTCAAGTTGTGTCCACATACGGATTGTACCTGCGTTTGCAAGGCCTGCATTTGGTCTGCTTGGGCAGCCTTCCGGGCCGTTATTGAAAATATCAAAGCCGAAAATTTGATAACCTGACGGTAATCTTGTCCAACTTGCATACAGCACATGATCCGCATCTGCAATTATTGTTAATGCATTAACTTCAACTCCGTCTGCCGTTAGCCAACCGCCAAAAGTATAACCGTCTCTTGTTGGTATCGGCGCGGTTGTAATAATGCCGCCATAGAGCATACCGGGGATTACATCCCTTACAGTTACTGCATCGGCAGTAAATGTACCGTTGTTTGCGTCAAATGTTACTCTTACAGTGTCAGGCGCGTTGGGGAAGAACAAGTTTGGAACAGGCAGGTCCCAGGCACGAACTTGGTCACTAACCGTTGCGCCCAAGTAGAACCCAAGATGTGGGGGCTGGTTGTACACCGAGTTTTGCGCCGATACTTGCAAACGGTATTGAGGGTCGTGCATTAGTGTGTAAATTGTATAATCTGTGGGAATATTTGTCGTGTAGATACGAATAAATTCATTACACTGTGTACGCACAATTATTTCCTCGCGCCAGTCACCAAATAAGTCTGCTGTAATACCCGGGTTGGCTTTTGTACCGTTATTGGACAATGTGCCTATCAGTAATTGTATGCTTTCCAGGTACCACTGACTCGTGTCTACACAGAAATTAAGCTTTTCGATACGCATATGACTGTTTGGGTTTGCAAACATAGAATTTGGTCCGTCCAATAGTTCGGACAGCAAGTCACCCGTCCAGTATATACGATGGTTTGTTGATACGCCGCCGTGATCGCCTACACCAAATTCCGCATCCATTATAAGCTGACCTGTTACAGAATTGCGCATTGGCGTTGCCGTTGCCCAAACTTCAAAACCCGGCAATGGTGTTATATTTGCGGCTACACCGCGCCCTACATCACCAATAGGTGCCGTAAAGCCCCAGAATGGCTCACCTGTTGCAGCGCGATACATAACAACGTTAAATGTCGATGGCGACTCGCGCGGGGTGAATACCATAATTTCACCGCTGGGGTTCATTGCGCCAACATGCAATGCGTCGCCGTGGCTGCCGCGGATTGTTCCGCGTGTACCGTCGGCACTCCAAAGAAGTGTGCCGTCGTGTCTAAGTGCCAAGCTGCCAAAGAAGATGTCATCGTAACCGCTGTTTGTAGCGTCCGCAACCATCATTTGGTGGTTACCGCCGTCCGGTACGCCCCATTGAGTACGCACAAATGAATTGGCCCAAGGCTCTATAATTCTTCCGTTAATAAATTGATAAGCGTGTACAAAGTGAGGGCCATAGTGCCCGCGCACTTCAATAATAGTTGGGTAAGGATCTGCACCGTTTACGCCATTTTTTGGTGTGAAGGCAATTGCGGCATTAAAACGGTCTGCACGGTTGCTCCAGTTATCTCCCCAATTCCCGCGGTTAATGCCGTATGGCGCAAACCATTCTACCGTATCCATTGGCAAGCCGGTTAAACCGTTGAAGACCGTAAAGAATTCCGGGCCATTGTTTACGCGCCCGGTTACATGTGTATTTGCCACACCTCTAACAGGGCAAGTTGTACCGCCAACCCAAACATTATTTGGGTGGCTTACCCACGTACCTTGGTAAAATCCTCTGCTAAAATCCAACAAAGCGTGGTAGTTAAAATTACCTGCAAAATTATTGGTTCCGTCACCGCCGATAATATAAACAGGTGTACCGCCGTCAACTGTTTCACGGACAATACCGTCTGCACACGGATGATAAATACGCGTGCCTTCTGCTGTTTTTACCGCAAACTCGGCACGACCATCCTGATCTAAATCAAAAAAATGGAACGGCATGTGATGGGCACTGGATGTCATGTTAATGCCCATGTTAATACGCCACAGAAGTTCACCTTCCAATGTGTAAAGGTCAAAAATTGTTTCACCGGTATGGCGTGTCGGGGACAAGCCCGGGTCTTGCTGATAACGGGAATCCCATTTGACAAGAATGGCATAACGTCCGCTGCCGTCTACATCGGCCACAGCCATGTCGTTTGCGGTCCAAAATACATTATCTGTCTGCCCTGGAGCCATACTGCCGCCAAAGGCCAATGCTTGGTTCCGGCGCGGTGTCGGGCGTTGCAGCGGGATGTCTATCCAATTATTAGGCCATGAGCGGACAGGCATACTGCGTTCAAAGCCAACACGCTCTACGCTGTAGTAATCGCCAACTTCACCGTCACGGTCAACAAAGTTTGTTGCGGCTATATTTTCGGCAATCATAACATCGTTACGGAACAAGTTAAATGTAGCGCGCTCCGCATACTCCGGCGCAAGTATACGCCATGTTACTAAGTTGCCGGAGCCATCATTTATCGGCACAGCTACAACACCGCGGTCCAACCATTCGGCAGAACGTGGCGCGGTTGTAAGCGGGGCAGCATTTCTGTTTTCAACAAATATTGGCGGACGAATGCTCATACGGTTATACGCATAACCCGGAACATCTTCTATTATTGCGATAAAACTGAACACACCTTCGATATTTGTATTCCACTCAAGCGGCAATGCTTGGCCAACGGGCCTGCGCGGAGCTTCACTTACCTGCCATGTTACGGGAACGGTAACAACATCTCCGTTAGCAACAACAACATCAATGTGTGACGGCAAGCCCAATGATTCGATAGTCGGATATGCACCGGTATCCCTTTGTATAAACCAAGATTGCTGACGTGTTTCATGGGCATCTGCCGGGCGATAAGGTAAAATATCATACGGCAGGAAGCTGACAACCGTGGTGTCCGTATGCTCTTTTGTAAAGAAAAACAGGTTATCAATACCGTTATTTGTAATGCCAAGGTTAATTGTTGCCGCGCGTTCACCTTGTATCCGAATACCGTCAATAAGTGTTGCCGTAATCGGTAACGTTACCGTTTCAGCCGTAGATATATCCGTGCCCCTAAGTCTCATAGATACATGTGCCAGTTGGCTGTCCATATCAATGGCAATGTCTACGGTATACCATGTTTCAACGGCAGTAAATGAGAACATCCTAAGGTTTGGATTCTGCCATGTATGCCACATATTACCCAAGTTTGGCCCAGCGAAAGCACCAATCGCAAATGGGCCTTCGGAAGCAGGACGCGGGCCGGCTCTAAGGCTGATTACATTTTCGCCTTCTTCCGTAAAGTTAATATTTAAGACGCTGCTGCCCTGGGTCGCGTTACCTACTCCGGTAACATTAGGCAGTCTCCAGTCAAAGTGGATGTATATCCAACTGCCGGTAATCGGCTCCGGTAAATCGCGGGCTATTGCGCGGCCCCCGGAACCTGTCCCTGTCCAGCTAAAAAAATGATTTACTACAGGAACGGTTTCTCTTCCCAGCGTATGAGAAGTTCCGCCGGCAGCAGGCCCTGTAAACACCCAAAGCGGAGGTACATTATCCGGGTCGAAGTTCGAACCAAATTCCATAACATAACCTTGATCAAACAGCCATGTAAAGTCCGGCATCGGTTCCGTAATTGCCGGATGATAATTTACGGTTACGGTTGAGTGACCAATAACATCTAAGCCGTTTTCGCCCGGCATAGTTGCCGTAGCACGAACTTGAGCTTCTCCTGCGCCTATTCCCGTTACGGTTACGGTACCGTTTGCATTTACTGTATAGTTCAAGTGACCGGCAGGATATACAGACCATTCAAATGTCCTGTCAGTTGCGTTAATCGGGAATACTTCCGCACTAAATGTTGCTGTGCGGTTTGCTTCCAAGCTGCCTGCACCAAATTCAACTGTGGCAGTGCCCGGCGTTACAGTTACATGTGTCGGATAGATGTTGGGTACCAGGCCTGTGTATGTTGCCGCAAATACTCTAATATTGCTGATTTTCGCACCATAATCCGTATCCGGCCCATGAGGCTGTGCGCCATATGTTGCCCAAGTGTTTCCCCCAGAGCGGGGCGTACCAAAGCTGAAGGCCGTAAGGGCTCCGGTAGGTAAGGCGATTTTTGCACTTTCGAAAACCACCGTATTACTTGAATCGGTAACGGTGATTAATCCTGTTTGCAAAGCAAGGTTTGCTTCCAGCATAACATGATAACGCGTATGGCGCGGGGAAGCATTACGTATAATTGTGGTCGGTGCATCATTACGGGCATTTGTTCCCAAGGCACTGCCGCTTGTAACCATGCGCAAATGGGTTCTAAGCGGAAGAGATTGGTTACCGTGTGATGTAGAGCGTACACCAAATAATGTGCCCTCAAAATTACCGGAGCCGTTTACACTATTAAATCGCGCCTCCCAACCAAGAACGTGCTGTCTTGTCCACTCTGTCCAGAAGTCAAATTCAACGCGTACCATATCGCGACTTCCGATATTCCAATCACCGCTGTTAAGCGGCAATTCCCACATTGCGCTTGTACCGTCACCTGCATTGTGTGGGTTTGCGTTTAATACACGGTTGTTATCAAAGTCCCTTACCGAAAATACGCTTGCAGGGCCATTTACCACACCGGGCATTCCATCCGCAAAATCGATTGTACTGCCAACTTGTTCCCATTCAATTGTTAAGTCGCGGTTCCCGGCATAAATAACTATATTGCTGATTTTTCCGCCGTAAGTAGCAGTAATAGAGTCAAAATCGCCAAGCCCTCCTGCCCAGTTTGCCCCGCCGCGAGCCCCGGTAAAACTAAAACTGGTCAATGCTGCAGAAGCCAATAAAATGTCTTCCTGCGATTCCCAATAAAAAGTGCCGCAGACAGACTCAAGTTCAACATGGGCCGTTTGCGTAACAAGGTCTAATGTATACACAATATAGAATTGTGTAAGACGCGGAACTGTACCGGGAATAATCCTTGTACCTACATTCCGACCGTCCGCATAGTTATGTCCAACAAAATACACTCTTGCGTTCCATGGCGGGTTATCATTTCCATCCCGTGCAGAACGCACTGCAAACAAACTTCCCCCGGCATAATTCACACGTACATCATAAACATTCTGCCAGGGCCTTGCGTACTCTGCCCACCAGTCAAAACGAATCTGTACCAGCTGGTAGTCTGATACATTCCAATTACCCGCATTTAATGGCAGCGTCCAAGTATGACCACTGCCCGGGTTTACAAGCGGGTTTATGTTTAAGACATTCTGACCGCCAAAGTCCATAATTGTAATTCCGTTATTTGTGCTAACAACACTCCCCGGAATCACACCGTCATTAAAGTCAATCACCGGACCTATTCTGTCCAGTACAACCCCGTCTAAAACTACATAATCATGCACTTCATAGCCTTCGGCCAGAACGTTTGCGGCTGCGCCAAATGTTGACACTGTCAATATAAATGTCAGTACAAATGCGATGGCCCGCTTTACTTGCTGTCTTTTCATTGCCTTGCTCCCTTCCTAGAGTTTAATTGTGTTTTGAGCAGTTTACTTATGGTAAAAAACCTGCTCCAGTTTCATAGGGCGTCCGTCTGCGCCTGTTACCATTTCCATCAAATCTTGCATATGGGTTTTCCATCTTGCCACAACGGGGCTTTCGGCTTGCTTATCACTTGCGTAGGCTACACCATGTTCCGCTTCATAGTAGCCGAACAGTTCGTCCTCTATACACCATATTGTGTAATTGTGTACACCGGCCTCGTTTAGCGCGGCTGTCATTTCCGGCCATATTTCATCATGGCGTTTAATATACTCGGCTTTCATACCCGGTTTGATACGGGCTTTCCATGCAAATCGTTCCATTACAATCTCCTTCTATAGGGCACCGTCACTGCGGAATTTGTCTGCCTGTAACGCGGCTGACAAAAATGTAAGTGCAAGCCCCTGCCCCCAACCTTGAATCCAATCACGGCTAATATTCATATAGCCTTCCCTATTCTTCATAATGGCTGTGCCGCCGGACACATTTTTAACCCTGCCGTCCGGTGTAATGTTTGCCAATACACCTTCCAGTGCGGCTTTTACGTATTTACGATGAAGCGGGTTGCCGCGTACTGTCATTGCCGCGGCAATCCCGGCAGAAGCAGAAACTTCTTCGTAGCTTTCCGGATCATCTAATAAGGTACGCCACAGACCATTTTCTGTTTGCAGCAGCTTAAGCGATGCTAACTGCTCGTTTATCGAACCGGCTACATCCATAAATTTAGGGTACAAGTACGCTTCGGGCAGGTATCGCCCGACCTGGCTCATGGTGTAGGCCGCCCATGCGTTGGCACGTCCCCAGAAAAACCCGCTCATATGGTCACGGTTAATATGGTTGTAACCGTGGAACCACAAGCCCTTGTCAGGGCATTGCAAATATTTTATGTGCCAATAATATTGGTTTAGCGCATCGTTTACCAGGTCTTCATCCTGCATTTTTACGCCCATGCGCAGCATAAACATTGCCGCCATAAACAAAGTGTCTGCCCATGCCTGTTCCGGAAAATCATTTTTAGCACTTACGGTATGTTGCAGCACATTGTCTGCAAAGCGCGGTGCTTCATAGCGCAAGTACTGCAGCTTACTTAGGGCAATTTCCCAATAAGCGTTGTCCTCTGTTGCTTCGTACAAAGTTATCATGCTGTGTCCCATTGCACAGGCGTTTACTGTCCACACTTCCGGTAAACCAAGCTCGCGATATTCGTCTATACGGTCTTTCAAAAGGTTCAGGTATTCCCGGTTTCCTGTGGCTTTATATACCTCACAGATGCCGTGGTATGCCACGCCGCACGGCCAGTCCCAGGTTAAATCCATACGCATTGTACGGCGTACTGTTGCATCAATTACTGTAGTTAGTCTGTCAATCATATGGCGACCTCCTTCATTTCATACGGGCAAAGCTCTACATCAAATTGACGGCCTTGCAGGCAGCAATTCGCCTTTTGCACAACCTCTGAGTTGTTGATAAAAACAATTTTGCCGGGGAAGACAGCGCACTCTACATTCGGGTTGTCAGGTGTTCCATCTGCATAAGCCATACCACAAGCGGCTAATGTTATCAGGTTTTGTAGTGTCCGTGCAAAGGTGTGACAGTATTCAAATCCAGATAAGTACACGCCCTTGCCCTTGCCAAAATTATTAATAACAACGTCCGGCATATCGCTTGCAGCAAGTACACGTACTTTGCCGTCTGTCAGTAAGGCACTATTCTTACGCATGTCAAGATTATTGTACGTTGCGGTTATTCCCGGTTCCGGTTGTACGTTGTATTGCCAGCGGCCATGACATGCTTTTTCGCCGTTATCTATATCCACACCAAGTACATGTGCCATACGCAGGTATGTGGAGTATCCCGGTACCGCGCTTGGTTCACCGATACCCATAAAAACACCGCCGTTATAGACCCATTGTGTAATTGACTCCACCAACCCGGGGCTGCGCCAGTATTCTCCTCCACTCCATGCACTGCCTGCTTCGCCCGCATTAATTATTACATCAATATCTTCCGGTACACCGTTTTTTACATCGTCAAAGGATAAAAATTTGACATCGAACGGCAGGCCGGACAACGCCTCCAAAACATGAATAAGTATGTGCTTATCCGTCTCGTGAAAATGACCGGAAAGCGTCCAGGTACGTAAAGCACCCCATGCGTGCAAAACTGCAACCCTTGGTTTAAGCACCATTGGCGAACCGCAGTCATGTAAGGCAGAAATAGTCTCAAACTCTGTAAGAATTGTGTCCATTGCCTCTACAAAACAAGGATAATCCTGCACAAGATGCAAATATCCGCCCAACCCAGAACGCTCAATTTTTTCACGCAGTAACGCCCGCCGCACGTTCATCCAATAGCCCAAGGCGTCTTTGCCCGGTTCGCCCCCCGGTGAAAATGTCGGCGCACCGCCAAGCCCAACAGGGAAAAGATACGGATGAAAACGAATTTCGTGAATAGGCACATCCACGCCGGAGCAAAGCCTTGCCTCATATCCAGAGAACACACATTTGATAAGCCCGTCAAAATTCATTTCTCCAAAATGCCCGTTGTATGGCTCCATTCCCACCCAGCTGTCGTCATAGAATACATATGCTTTTTTGCCCGCGGCGTGTATTATGTCAACCAATTCGCGGGTTGCACGGCGCACATACGCGCTGATAAAGTCCATCCAATCGCGTTTGCTTTGGGTTGGAACACGATGGGTTGCGTTGTATTTACCCTGCCTGACAAAATCTTCCGCAGTAAGCCTGTAACCGTATTCTTTGTGAAAATCATCTAACGCTTCTGGGCAAACGGTAAAGTCGTAGCTCGCCCAGTCTGTAAATAAATGCCTGTTGCGCGGGTCGGAACCCCATATCCACGCAAAGTTATAAAACAGTGACGTAAAACGTACCACATCTGCATGGGGATGAGCCTTGCACCATTCCACAAACCAATCTTTAAGATATTCCAGGCAGCCTTCCGCATAGGGGTTAAGTTGCATGAGTTTTTCTTTGTCCCAGTTGTTGGTTGTATGGTTGTACATAGAAATTTCTTCCCAGTTTCGCCACGCCAAAAAGCTTACGGTGTATTGCCTATAGGGAATTGTGCCGGATATGGTTACGGCACCGTTTTCATACTGCCACATATCGCCGGGAACAAGAGTATCACTTGTACGGTCATATACCTGCCAATAGGGCATTGCATTTGAGCTGTCATTGATACTTAGCTGGCTGTCAAAAAAACTGCACATCAACGGAACCGTCAATTTTGTATCCGTTGCCGTTGCCGCCGGAGTAGACAGGAATGTCTGTTGACGTGCATGCATATTTTCGCGTATCCACGGGTTATGTTCCCGTATAGGGCATATGGTCGAATAAATTTTATACCCTGCAGAAAATATCTCGTCGGAAAGTTTAGTGCCGTCACTATCGCGTATTACATCCGCACCCCAGCGTTTTGCAAGTTCCAGGGTTAAATTTTCGTATCCGGCTTCCCCCGGAAGTGTAAATTTTCTTTTCATATTTATTACCCTTTCAATCCTGATGTTGAAATACCTTCTACCAAGTAACGCTGGAAGAAAATAAATATTAGCACCGCCGGCAATAAAGACAGGGTACTCATGGCAAAAAATGCGCCCCAGTCTGTAACTGTTGTAGGGTCTGCAAAAACGCGCAAAGCTAAGCTTACAGGCATTTGCGCTGTTCTGCCTTGCACGTACAGCAATGGGCCAAGGAAGTCATCCCAACGCCAGATAAACGAGAATAGGCCTGCCGTTACCAATGCCGGGACAGAAAGCGGCATTATTATTCTTAAATAAATTCCATAGAACGAACACCCGTCAATTTTTGCGGACTCGTCCAGTTCACGCGGAATAGCGTTCATAAAATTAGTAATTAGGAAGATAAAGAACGCGCCGCCAAAAAACGCAGGCACAATAAGCGGTAAATAGCTGCCAACCCAGCCAAGCCAATGGAACCATAAATATGTGGGCACCATAAGTACTTGCCCCGGCAGCAGTAATGTGCCGATAAGCATTGCAAACAAAACTTTCCTGCCGCGATACTGCCCACGTGAAAAGCTGTAGGCAATCATGGATGACGAAAGCACAACGCCAAATGTAGACAACCCTGCATAAAAAAACGAGTTCCAAAAGAATGTGGCGAAAGTTTGACGCCCACCGACACCCTGCCAGCCTTGAATATAGTTTCTGATATAAAATGTACTTGGAATAATACCTGGTTCGTGGAAGATTTGGGCGTTGGGTGTAAGCGAGCTTCTAAACATCCACAAAAGCGGATATATCATAATAAAACCGATAACAAGCACAATCAGGTGTTTGATAATGCCAGTGACAACTTGCCGCCTGCGTCTTCTTTGCATTACTTGTGTGGCAGTCATTATGAAAACCCTCCTTCATACACCCAGAAGCGTTTTGTTCCAAAAAGAATTCCTGCCACTATTGCAAGCAAGCCAAGCATAAACCAAGCCAGGGCCGCCGCGTAACCTGCATTACCCCATGCAAATGTTTGATTGTACATATAAAGCGCGAAGAAATTGGTTGAGTTAAGCGGCCCGCCCCCTGTGATAATAAACGCAGAGTTGAATGTTAAGAACGCGCCAATAGTTTGCATAATAAGGTTAAAGAAAATGGTAGGTGTAATCAACGGTAATGTAATGCGGAAAAATGTCCATATCTTACCGGAACCGTCTATACTTGCAGCTTCATAATAAGTAGTGGGGATTTGCTTCAGCCCAGCAAGGAAAATAAGCATGGATGAACCAAATTGCCACACAGACAGCAAAATAAGTGTCCATATAGCCGTGCGCGGGTCACCAAGCCATGCAAACTGGCGGTTAAGGCCAACTATCTCTAAAATACTGTTGAAGGTACCGGTTACAAAAAATAAACGTCTCCAGAGTATTGCCACCGCAACAGAACCGCCCAGCATGGACGGCAAATAGTACATTGCCCTGTACACACCCATCATTTTGGTAGATTTAAACAGCAGCATGGCAACCCCTAAAGCAAATGCAAGCCTTAGCGGTACAGATATAAAAACAAAGCGGAACGTTACCCTGACAGAGTTCCACAGCGCGCTGTCGCCCATCATTCGTCTAAAGTTGGCAAGCCCAACAAAGCGCGGCGGACTAATTATATTAAAATCTGTAAATGCATAATACAACGAAATGGCCATAGGCACTGCAAGAAATGCAACAAGCCCTACAACAAAAGGCAGTACAAAAATAACCGCCGCCACATTGTCTTTACGAAGGAAATGGTAGAATTTTGACATACTTACCCCTTTCAAACACAAATTTATACTCAAAAGGGGAGCTTTAAGGCAAAAAGCTCCCCTTGCTTAAAGCAATTATTAATTTTTTAGTTAAGAAGTTCACGTCCGGCAGCGTCAAATTCTTCTGCGGCTTCCTGGGCTGTCATGTTCAGACGCGTTACATCTTCAACAATAAGCCGTAAACGCGCCAGTAACTCGCCTTGGGCGGCCGGCCTTGCAGGGCTGTATGGGGAAGAGTTGCCGTTGTTTACCCATTCAACAAACTCCAACTGCTTTATAGCCGCTTCAGGCAGCATTGGTGCAATGGCGGCACCTACTACAGGGTTTACAACCACACCGCGGTCACCCATAATAACTTGGTGCGCTTCCACAGAGTTCATGTAAAAGCTGATAAATTCCGCCGCTGCGTCAATATTATCACTTTGTGTTGTAATGGTTAAGAACATTGTTGCACGTCCAAAGTTGCCAAGAATAGGATTTACAGATGGATATGTGGTCATGCCTATTCTCATACCTTCGGGGGCATCATGCATATAGCCGGTAAGCATGTTAGACCATACCGGAGAGTTCCATGTACGGAAGTTCGCATTTTCTGCACCGTGTGGGTACCAAAGCGCGTTTTGTTCGCCGCTTTCGCGCCCATCCATATGCTCTGGACGAATATGCCAGCCTTCTTCTATACCTTGGATAATAACGTCAAAGAATTGCCTATACTGCTCTACCGTTCCGCCAAGCCGTCCGTCGGGGGTAAATAAACTTGCGCCTTGCGCGCGGAGATGTACATTCATTTGGTTGAACGGGTCGTTGTGGGCCCAGTTTGTGCGAACGCCGCTGCGCTCGTAAATTTCACGGCTTAAGTTTATAAACTGGTCAAGTGTCATGTTGCGCGGCGCGTAAAGGCCAAGCTCTTCCAGAAGTGTTGCATTGTAAAGCATTGCAGCTACGTTCATGCCTGTAGGTACTGCATAAATACCCGGATGACCCGGTACGCGGCCTGCATCAATGGCAGCTTGCGGTACATTGCGCAGGTCTATGCGGTTATCATTAATAAGCGGTGTAAGGTCTACCAAGTGGCCTGCCTCTACATAGGATAAAATCCACGCTACGTCGTGCTGCAAAATGTCAGGCAGGTTGCCTGCGGCGGCTCTAACTGACATGTCTGTCCAGTGGTCGCCAAAGCCTGTAAATATGCCCTCGATGTAATCTACATTGTCCGTTTGCGCAAGGAACATCTCGATAACTTGATGTGTTTGCTCTGCGCGCACGTCGCCGCCCCACCATGCAAATACCAAGTCTACATCGTCGCCGCGCCTGCAAGAGGCCAATGCACCTACCAGCATTACAACAATTACTACAAGGATTGCGATACGCATTACTCTTTTCATACTCTACCTCCATGTTTTTTGATTTTGTCTGCATAAAACTATCGCAAACAAATAATAATGTCAAGACAATTTGTATGTTTTGCTGCAAAAATTACAGTTACCGTCCTCCTTTGTCATAAGGCTGTCCGGCTGCTTTTGGTGCCATTGTATTTTTTGACGTAAACGCAAGTACAATCAGCGTAGCAATAAATGGCAGCATTCTGTAAAAATGAGATGGAATGGGCAGCGCGTTTAGGAAACCTATCGCGCTGTGACTCCTGGCAATTGTTTGCATAAGCCCAAAAAATATAGCCGCAAGCAGTATTCTTTTAGGCTTCCACGCGCCAAAAATAAGAACCGCCAAAGCCAAAAAGCCATAGCCAACAACTGTGCCGTCAAACACTGTTGTAATAGGTACAATAAACACTACGCCGCCAAGGCCCGCCAGCGCACCGGAAATAAGAACCCCGGAATAACGCATCTTTGTAACACTGACGCCTACAGAGTCTGCGGCCTGCGGGTACTCGCCGCAGGCCCGTAAACGCAAGCCAAATTTAGTTTTGAACAAGACAAAAGAGGATATGCCCAAAATCACAAAACCCAAAAGAGTGGTAACATATGCATTTTGAAAAAACATAGGCCCAATTACGGGAATTTGCCCAAACAGCGGCACAGACTCGATTCTAAACTGGTTGTAGAACCGTATGTTTTGAGAGTTAACTACAAGCCTGGCAGTATAGACCGCAAAAGCAGGAGCGAACATGTTTATGGCAACACCGCTGATTACCTGGTTCGCTTTTAAGTTAATTGAAGCATAGGCATGAAAAACCGAGACTACAATACCCGTTGCCATACCAACAAGAAGCCCCAAAAACAGCAGCGGCATACCGGACATGGTGCCATTGTTTTGCATGGTATGAATAAACAAAATGCCTGCAAACGCCCCCATTATCATAATACCTTCCAGGGCGATGTTTACAACGCCGGATTTTTCCGAAAAAAGCCCGCCAAGCGCAACAATAATAAGAGGAATTGTAAAAAACATCGTGTTTTGGGTCACAAAATACAACATGGTCATGTTATTTTACCTCCGTCCTTTTCGCCTTTTTTCCCTTTGAATATCTTGTCAATGCGTTCCCCAAGGAAGGTTTTAACCAGGAAAACAAAAGCGCAGAAATAAATTATTACGGCAATTACAATGTCTACAAATTCCGAAGAGAACCCGTCCGTTTGTATTTGTGTACCGCCCATTGTCAAATATGAAATTAACACACCGGAAAATATTACTCCAATCGGGTTATTCAATCCAAGGAACGCAACAGAAATACCCGTAAACCCGTACGGCAGAAGGACATCCACAATGTTAAGAGTCGCACCCATTCCCCCAATGTACGCCAATGCGCCGCCAATACCCGCAAGGGCACCGCAAATCATCATTGACAAAACAACATTTCTGTTTTCGTTAATACCCGCGTATTTTGCCGCGTCTTTGTTAAAACCACAGGCTTTAAGTTCGTAGCCAAAGGTGGTTTTTTCTAAAATAATGTAAATTACAATTGCGATAATTATGGCAATTACAATGCCCGCGTCCACATTGGAAGACCTTACGCCGGTTCTAAAAATATTCTCGAAGCCCAGTGAGGGAAGCCTTGCCTCTGTCGGCGGCGGAAAACTTCTGCCCTGGCTTGGGTCAAACGTGTTGTTAAGCACAAGATAGTTGACCAAAAACATGGCAATATAGTTTGTCATGATACAAGAAATAACTTCGTGTACGTTGCGGTAGGCCTTTAACAAGCCGGGAATCGCGCCCCACAACGCGCCTACTGCCGCAGCAGCCAAAACCGCGGCTAAGATGCGCAGCGGGCCCGGCAAAAATGTAAACTCAATACCGATATAGACGGCAACAAAAGCACCAAGGGTAAACTGCCCCGTGGCACCAATATTAAACAAACCTGTTTTAAAGGCGAATGCCACGGAAAGGCCCGTTAAAATAATAGGTGTGGCATGTAAAAGTACGTTGCCAAATACACGCATAGACCCTGCGCCATGGGTAAGAATTGTAGTAAACGCGCTAACGGCCCCGGCACTGTTACTTACAAGCAAAATAATGAAGCCAATTAACAAACCAACAAACAGCACTAAAACAGAAGATAAGAAACTCATAATCCCGTTGCGGTTCATTCAGCCATCACCTCGTCTCTTTTTGCCCCTGACATGTACAGGCCCAACTCTTGGAATGTAACATCTTTTGGGTTAACATTGGCTACAATTTCCCCTTCGTACATAACCAAAATCCTGTCAGATACATTCATAACTTCCGTAAGTTCTAAGGATACCAGCAAAACAGCTTTGCCGGAATCCCGCTGGGCAAGCAGCTGCTGATGAATATACTCTATGGCCCCCACATCCAAGCCCCTAGTGGGTTGTACGGCAATAAGCAGCTTAGGGTCACGGTCTATTTCCCTTGCTAAAATAACCTTTTGCTGGTTGCCTCCGGACATGGAGCGGGTAACTGTTTCCGCACCCTTGCCGGAACGTATGTCAAACCGCTCTATAAGCGTATTGGCATAATCTAAAATTTTTGTGCCTTTCAAGAAGCCTTTAAATTGAAAAGTATCTGTGTAATATGTTTGCAAAACCGTGTTGTAGGCAAGTGTGTAATCCAAAACAAGCCCGTGCTTATGCCTGTCTTCCGGGATGTGGGAAATTCCCGTTTCTGTACGTCGGCGGATTTTTGCCTTTGTTATACTTTTATCTTCCATGTAAACTTCGCCGGAATCTATGCCTTCCAGGCCTGTAAGCGCGTATACCAAGTCTGTCTGCCCGTTACCTTCGATACCGGCTATGCAAAGGATTTCCCCGGCTTTGACATCGAAGGAAATATTTTTCAGCTTGTCCTTTTCGCCATTCTTTCCTTTTTGGCAAAGGTTTCGCACTTTAAGTATGGTGTCACCCAATTTTGCTTCCTGCTTGTCCAAGCTTAGCGTTACTTTACGGCCTACCATCATCTCAGACATTTCTTCCTTGGATGTGGCTGCCACGTCTACGGTGCCAATCATCTTGCCCTTGCGCAAAACCGAGCATCTATCGGCCACTTGTTTAATTTCGTCCAGCTTATGGGTTATAAACAGAATGGATTTGCCTTCCGCAACAAGGCCTTTCATAGTGTGCATAAGGGCTTCAATTTCCTGAGGGGTAAGTACGGCGGTTGGCTCGTCAAAAATAAGAATTTCATTTTCCCGGTACAACATTTTCAAAATTTCTACACGTTGCTGCATACCAACGCTTATGTGGCGTATTTCTTTGTCGATGTCAATTTCCAACCCATATGCCTTGGATAAAGCCAAAACTTTTTGCCTGGCCTCTTTCATTTGTAAAATTCCGTTTTTTGTTGTTTCTACGCCAAGTACAATATTTTCAAGCACGGTAAAGTTATGCACAAGCTTAAAATGCTGGTGCACCATACCAATGCCCAACCTATTGGCGTCACCGGGGCCGGTAATTGTTACCTCTTTGCCCTCTTTATAAATGCTGCCTTTTTCCTGTTTGTACAGGCCAAAAAGCACACTCATTAAAGTGGATTTACCCGCGCCGTTTTCACCAAGCAAGGCATGAATTTCACCTTTTTTAAGCTGCAGCGTAATGTCGTCATTTGCAATAATCCCCGGGAATTCCTTTGTAATGTTGCGCATTTCAATAATATACATAAAAATCACCCCTATATGGATATGTAAATCGGGCAGGAGAACCTACCCGATTAGTAAAAAGAGGCACATAGAGTGCCCCTTATATAATTACTTATTATTGCTCTACTGTAACAAGCGAAATATTCGCCAAAATGTCGTTCATATCAAGGCTGTTATTTACGTTAATTGCACCGCCTGCCAATTGACCAAAAATTGCGTCGTATTGTGCTTGTGTAAAACTTCTGAACCTTGAAGATTCCATTGGCAAACCAATACCGTTTACGGTGGCATCGAACATTAACGCACGGCCGCCTCTCCAGGTGCCGTTTACAAAATCGTTGAGCATGTCACTTACAGATGTTGCTAGACCTTTTACGGCAGAAGTAATAACTACATCGCCGTCGCCTGCCTGGTCTACGTCAACGCCGATAACATAAGCATCGGCTGCATCGGCTGCGGTAATAACAGAGAAACCTGCACCACCGGCTGCGGCAAAAATAACTTCTGTGCCTGTAGCATACCAAGAGCCTGCTTGTGTTGTAACACCCGGATCCGGAGCAAAGCCGCCGATATAGTAGTACCTGACCGTAACATCGCCTGCGCCAAGGCCTAAAGAGTTAGCGGCATGTTCTGCCCCTTGAAGGAAGCCATGGCCGAAACGTACTACTGCAGGTACTGCGGCACCGCCCATAAAGCCAAGGTTTCTAAAGCCGTCCATTACTATTGCATAACCGGCCAAAAAGCCTGATTCATGCTCTGCATAGTGAATGGCTACCAAATTGCTTGCAATGTCGCCTGCAGGGGAAGCATCCAGCAAAACAAATTTAACATCCGGGAACAATCTTTGCATTTCGTAAGAAGAAGCTACAAAGTGGAAGCCCGGTAAAACAATAACGTCTGCGCCAAAATTTTGAACTACGTTTTCTACCAAGTCGATACGGGCTTCATCTGTTGCTGTACCGGGTTGGAAGAACTCGATATTCTGACCTCTTGTGGTTGACAAGCCGTGTTCCCTTGCAAATTGTAAAATACCCTGCCATGCACCTGCGTTAAATGAACCATCGTCTAGGATAGATTCGGGTGAGTGGGCAACAAGTGCAATGCGAAGACCGCTTATGTCTGCAACGGGAGCTTCCGCTGCAGGTGCTTCAGCGGCCGGTGTTTCTACAGTAGGTTCTTGTTGGCCGCCAACAGCCGGGGCGTCATTGTCTCTTGTACATGCTGCAAAAGCAAGGACAGCAACGAGCAGCAGAGCCAATGGTAAAAGTACTTTCTTCATGGTTTTGCATCCTCCTAAAAATTTTGGGCAATCTTTAGATTTGCCTAGTAGCGTTCTGATTGGCCGCCTTGTAAAACTTTGACGGCAGAGCTTGTCCCTAAGCGGGTACAGCCTTCATTGATGAAGGCAATGAAATCCTCTTTAGTTTTCATGCCCCCGGCGGCTTTTATTTGGACATTTGGGCCAATATGCTGCTTAAACAGCCTAATGTCTTCAATGGTTGCGCCACCGGTGCCAAAGCCCGTAGAGGTTTTTATAAAATCAGCCCCGCTTTGCGTAACAGATTTACACAGGGCGATTTTTTCGTCTGTCGTCAGATAACAGCATTCAATTATTACTTTTAGAATTTTGCTTCCGACTGCTTTTGTTAGTTCCGTCAGCTCTTCTGTTATTTTGCCAAAATTATTATCTTTAGCGTCACCTATGTTAATTACCACATCAAATTCATTTGCGCCATTTTCTATTGCATCGTTAATTTCCGCTATTTTTGATGCTGTTGTATTGTAGCCCAACGGGAAACCTATTACCGTGCAAATGTTAAGAGTCCCGCCATATTTTTGTTTAACCCTTTGCACATATGATGGCGGGATGCACACAGAAGCGGTTTTGTACTTGACAGCTTCATCGCAAATAGCCTGAATGTCACCCCAAGCGGCGGTTGGAGACAGCAGCGTATGATCCACTAATGCGTAAATGCCGGAATCCTTCAAAACTAAACCTCCTTGGCGATTTAATGTGAAACTATAAGTTACAATTTCATTACACTATTATAACGTTTGGATTTCATCTGTCAAGATATTTGGAATTTTGGAATCGTCTATAATAAATGCAGAATACGGATTGTGTTTATTTTGGTTTGTTACAATGGCCTTTGGTATGTAATTTGCATAACAATAAAGACAGCCGTTTAAACAGGTATTGTACATGCCAATGTCTACACTTGCAGCGCAGCCGCATTCACTTCGCTGGTTTTTATCTTTTTTTATATTTAAACCATGACCGTGTAATTTTTCGAACAATTCATTGTCTATACAGCGGGCACGGCCAACTCCAAATTCCTGCAGATTAAGTTTTTGGGCGCAAGCGTAAACAGTCAGGCCGCAGCTGCGGGCTATGGATGCAAAATTTGACACCAGCTGCGTTTTGGTTTCAGTAGGAAATTCTGCTAATTGTAATTTGTCTGTGTTACTTTTTACGGCTTTGTAGTCCGTATCAATAAAGCTGATTATCACTTTATGCGTGTAGTCACATAATTTTTTTGCTATTTTTTCAAAGGCCTGCAAATGATACTCCGCCGTATATTTTACGTTTATCAAAATAGGGTCATACCGCCAGATAACTCTGTCCGGCCCAACAATTTCGGACAGCTTTTTAAAAGTATCAAGGGTATTTGTATCTTTGCGCAGTACATTTGGCTCTATATCTTTGCCGTAGGGCGTAACTGTGTATTGGAAATAATACATGAAATCCTGCAATTCCTCTATTCGGCTAAACATTGGTGCCGGGTTCTTTGTCCAAAACACAATGCCGTTTACGGTATCCGACGAAAACTCGACCCGGCGCACTTGCCGGAAGTTCATGGGGTTGCGAGTAAGTACAAAGCCTTCTTTTACGCGGTTAAAAAACCAATCGGAATAGTACGCCGGTATGTCTGTACGCCTGCTGGCACTGATTATCATTCACATCACCTGTCTAACACATTATGTAAAAACCGCGCAAAACACGGCTTCCTTTGGGCGTTTTATGTATCCAACCCCAAACTGATCATGATTGCGCGGTTTATTTTTTTCATCATTCTATCGTCTACGCGGCAAATTTTTTCCCGTAAACGCTTTTTGTCTATTGTACGAATTTGTTCCAAAAGAATAACCGAATCTTTGACCAGCGTGGAATTGACAGACTCAATTTCTATGTGAGTAGGCAATTTTGCCTTATTTATTTGAGAAGTTATTGCTGCGCAAATTACTGTAGGGCTGTATTTATTCCCCACATCGTTTTGCACAATTAACACCGGTCTTACCCCTCCCTGTTCAGAGCCTATCACCGGGCTAAGATCTGCATAAAATATATCACCGCGTCGTACTTGTAACATTTGTTGTCACCCTCCACACATTTATCTAGTGCATTGAATTTATGGTTGAATTATAACCAATGGAAAAACTTTCTATACACACGAATCACTTATTGATTCGTGTTATACATAAATACGGGGCACTCGCTTGCCTATTCCGCATAAAATTTCATAACTTATTGTACCAACTATTTCTGCCAGATTATCTGCACAAATTCCTTTTTCGCCCATCATTACCACAGGGTCACCGGCATTGACACCTTCTATGTCTGTAATGTCAATCATACATTGGTCCATGCAAATTGCCCCTGCAACAGGCGCGAACTTACCGTTTACAAGCACCCTGCCCCCATGTGAAAGCCGCCGCGGGTACCCGTCTGCATATCCTATCGGCAATACAGCAATGGTACTTTTACGTGTGGTTTTGTAAATATGCCCATAGCTTATGCCAACACCCGCTTCAAGCTCTTTTACCATACTGACCCGGGACATAAGACGCATAACAGGCTTTAGGCCAAGGGGGGCGCAAGTTTCAATCATTTCTGCAGAGGGGGGGTAGCCGTATAACATAATACCCACCCTTACAAAGTCCAGATAAAACTCATCGTAACCACTGCCCGTTGTTATATGAGAAAACGCACCGGAATTAGAAATATGTTTTAACGGTATATTTACACCACGTGCCGATAATTCACTAAGAACCCATTCAAAACGGGCTAACTGCCGGAACATAAAATCTGTTTCCAACTCGTCGGATGTTGCCAAATGTGTATAAATTCCTGCTACATCAATATTCGGGTGTGCTGCAATTTCGCAAATTTGCCGCACACTATCCGGGTTGGGTAAAAAGCCCAACCTACTCATTCCCGTGTCAATTTTTATATGTACAATTGCCCGTTTATTAAAACGTGCGGCTTGCACAGCAAGCGCGTTTGCACCGCCAAGGCTAAACACTGTTTGGGATAAGTCCAGCCGTACAACCTCGTGCAGTAACTGCTCCGGGGTAAAACCCATAATAAGAATTGTACCCTTTATGCCGCTTTCCCTAAGCTCAATTCCTTCCTCGCACATGGCAACCCCAAGAGAACTTGCGCCGCCTTCAAGTAAGGTGCGCGCAACGGGCACAGCCCCATGCCCGTATGCGTCCGCCTTAACAATGCCCATCAGATGGGTTTTGGAATTTAAATTTTTACGTACCACACTTAAATTATGGGCCAGATTAGAGAGATCAATCTCTGCCCAAGCTCTTTTGTAAATCACTATGTAAACCTCCATTTTAATGGGGCCATGCCCAGTGTTTTAAACTGTAAAAAGCCCGTCGTCCAAATCTACGTTAAGTTCCAATACATGATATGTAACCACTATTCGCACAGCGTCATCTTGGTCGAACACGATTAATTTTACAGGAAGAAGTGTCTCGTTGTCTACCCATAAGCGGGAAATGGCCAAGTATGGGTGGCTGCCCGGCACCGTAGCTTCAAAAATAGTACGCAGTCCTTCTTCCATATTTGTTACACTAACAGAAATTTCATTACATTGCAAATAATTTCGTACAAAATTAGTCAAAAATATTTCGCTCCGCTCCGGTGTTTCCGTAACCGGCAGTATTACACGGCCATTTACACGGGTGTTAAACTGAACAATTTGCTGCCCGTCAGAGGCGGTTACACTACCCGCAACATGAGCGGGGGCAGTAACTTCAATACGGTATTCTCCTGTAATTTTGGCATGCTGTACTGTTTCGTAAATATTTACGCCCTTATTTGAATGATACTCTACCGTAGCAATGGCACGGAAGCTTTGCAAACCGATTAGCTTCCGCTGTATTTGTTCAAACGCGCTCATTTCCTCTTCATTTGATGGGCCGCGGCTTCCGGTGTCACATGACGTAATAACTATTAGCAAAACCATAAAACATAAAACTGCTGCTTTTTTCACTTTTTCCTCCAGAAATATATTTTGTATAATATATGGCAGATAAAAGTGAAAAATAACTTACCCCCTGATATCAGGGGGTAAGCCGCTTATAAGTCTTTTATTGCAAGCTGCTTTGCCAACGCGATAAGAGTGTTTATGTCTGATTTTACCAAAGACTGACATGCGTCAATCAAGTTTTGAACTTCCTCTGTAAGGGGTTCTTCTTTAACCGCAGGGTTAGCATCACCGGTTACGATTTCATCTAAAGAGATATTGAATGTTTCGGATATTTTATACAAAACGTATATGTGCGCACTTCTTTTACCCTGCTCAACAGACTGTAAAACAGATGGCGTCATTTTTAGCAATGCTGCACATTCATCAATTTTCAAAAACTTTGATTTACGAAGTTTGCGAATATTCTTACCCAACTGAATGTTTAGCTGTAATTTAGTTTTTGCCGTTCCGGCAAAAGCATTATACCTGTTAACCTCTTCGGACAAAGCTTTATGTATCGCATAGCGTCCTTCTTTTGTTATGCGCAACAGGCCCTCGTCAACCTCATCATAATTTTTATCAAAAAGAGCTTTACGTATTGCAGCTACTGTTTCGTACTCCCAAAGCTCTTTGTCATGTTTGCATAAATGCGCAACCTTGTCTACATATTCCGTAAACATACTTGTTAATTGCTCTATTACTTCCGTGTCTTGTTCTTCTGACAGCTCGAAATACCTTACCCTTAACAAGCGGCACAAAACATTCATACAAATAACCAACTTGGTTTGATGATAATTTTCATTAGACTTAAATTTCTCGATTGCAGCAATTATTTTACCGGCAAATGTGTAAACGGCCAAAAAATCTTTACAGTAACCCACTACATGAGATGAAATTAATGTGTCATAGAAATCTAGTTTTTCTAAATTGACACATCTTTCTATTACAGGAGTGGCAATACGAAGCAAATGATTAAAATCATGGTACTCTAATTCCTCGACCCATAAATCCAAAACTCTCATAACATCTATAAGCTGTGTATTGTCAGCTTCATAAGTTTTTATGAATTTTTGTATCTTCCTGCGCAATCGTAAGATTTTTATTTTGTCAGTAATGTCCTGAAGCGAAATAAATTCATTAAGTAAAGAAACTTTTGCAACTATAACGTCACTCATACAGCATTCTCCTTTTGTATACTTCATAAACATGCCACAATTTTGCCACAATTTTGCTGGGCAGATTCTATCATATGAAATCGTATTGCGCAACTATTTTTGACAAAAAATATCAAGATTATAAATAATTGTGTATTGACAAAATGACACTAATGTCATACACTTTAAAATGACGCTGGTGTCAGTGTCATTCGTTCACAAAGGAGGTGACAAATATTTCACGCCCACATTTTGAAAAACAACGAAAAGACAAATTACGAAAAATACTTGAAGCCGCACGGCTTGTGTTTTGCCGCAAGGGCTTTTTGGCAGTTACCATGCAAGATATTATTGACGAATGCAGGATTAGCCGCGGCGGAATTTACATTTATTTCTCATCTGTAGACGAGGTTTTTCTGGAAGTTATGAAACATCGCAACAAAGAGCGGATTTCCAGCATAAACAAATCTGTCTTGGATCACGAACCCTTTCAAAATGTGCTGGACAGATACATGTCTAAGCAAAAAGCACGCCTTGTAAATTTTGAGAACAGCCTGTTTCGCGCCTATTGCGAATACATTTTTTCAAAACCCAAAGCTGCTGTACAAGCTTTTAGAGATACACAACTTAGCCAGCTTCGCGCTTCTGTAGAGGCAATGTTAAACCTTGGGGTAAGCCAAGGCATAATAAAAAATGAAAAAATTCCTCAACTGGCGACCCACATTATTGCCACAATTGATGGGTTAAGCATTCTCGCCCTTGGTCATGCTCTTACAGAAGAAATTATCAACGAGCAATTTTCAGTTTTAACCGAAATAATACAAATGTACAGACATTCAAACTAAAAGGAGATTTTTATTTCATGAAGAAAATGTTTTTTTTCACCGTGTTGATTTTGTTAGCTGTTTCCGTTTTAACAGCCTGTAACCGGCAAGATGAAGCAGCCCCAATCCGGCTTGCTTTAACTATTGATGCATCAAACCCGGTGGCAGGCGAAGCCGCAAGCCGTGCATTGGCCCAAGCCATGGAGGATTTTATTGGCATTCCCGTAGAACCAATGCCGGATATTTCTTACTTAATAGGCATTGAAGCTATGCGCAGCGGCCACTTAGACATCATGCTTGTTTCCGCGTTCAATTACATTCGCACCTCTGCCGTAGTAGATGTAGAGCTGCTTGTAACCATGCCAATCCGTGCCGGTACCGTTAACAACGCCGTATTTATTACCTGCGCAAGCCGTTACGACATAAACACATTGGCAGACTTGGAAGGCAAGACCTTTGCTTTTGTAGACGCTGTATCTACCACAGGCTATATTTTTCCCAAATATCATCTTGTCACAAATCTTGGGCTAAACCCAAATTTAATTATGACATCCGGATACTTTTTTGATACGGCAACATTTTCCGGCGGTCATGAAACAAATGTTTTTGGTGTAAGCTTTGGAGATTTTGATGCCGCGGCCATTGGCGGAATATTTTTGGAAAACATGGAAGAACGCGGCTTAATTTACACTTCAGATTTTAAAGTAATTAGTTATACAGAACCTGTCCCAAGCCCAAGTTATATTATCAGAAGTGCCATCGACCCGGAATTAATTGAGAAAATCCGCGAATTTTTCTTGCAATTTAACGACCCTGCTTATTTTGCAGAAAACTGGGGTGACGGGAACATTAGGTTCACACAACCGGATATTGAAGGTTACGCCCATGTACGTTCCATAGTTCAGACGTTAGGATTGGATTAACCCATGCTGGAAATCTGCAATTTAAAAAAAAAATACTCCCCTTCAAGCTCTGAGGTTTTAAGCGGGATCAATCTTAAAATCAGCCCCGGCGAGTTTGTGGTAATAATCGGTTCATCCGGTTCGGGGAAAACAACGCTGATACGGTGCATTAACCGCCTTATCACAGCCACAGAAGGTGAAATTTACTTCGAGGGCAAGCCTATTAACGGTTTAAAAGGGGCAAAACTCCGTAAACTGCGCACACAAATTGGCATGATTTTTCAGGACTATAACTTGATAGACCGCAGCAACGTAATGCAAAATGTATTGCACGGCAGACTTGGGCAAATGAGCTTTTTCAGAAGTATGTTTGGCCTGTATTCTCAGGCAGAATTAGAAGAAGCCTACAATTTATTAACCGCCGTTGGCCTGGAAAAATTTATGCATAAAAAAGCCAAAAGTTTATCCGGTGGGCAAATGCAGCGGGTGGGCATATGCCGCGCCATGATGCAGAACCCAAAATTGCTGTTAGCAGACGAGCCAATATCTTCTTTAGACCCGACAAGCGCAGGCATTGTACTTGATCACATCAAATCACTTACCCAGGCCCGCGGGCTGACAAGCATAATCAACCTTCACCAAGTAGAATTTGCCAAAGCTTATGCAAGTAGGATAATTGGATTAAAACATGGCAATGTTGTGTATGATGGCAGCCCCGGAAATTTGACAGATGATATGGTTGAGCTAATTTACTCCAAAGTTAGCACCCCCATATATAAGGGGGTAAGTTGACATGTACGAAAAAGCCATGCGCGTAAAATTATTGCTTAATGCTGCCTTTGTAATTGCTGTTTTAGTTATGTGTTTGATGTACTTAAACATTAGCCCATGGCAGCTTATTGTGGTTGCTCCTTCGTTTGTAAGCTATATTGCCGCAAATTTTTTCCCGCCAAGTATAGACAACATAAATATTTACGCCAGGACTGTTTTGTACACCGTAGCCTTTGCTGTGGTTGGCACATACATTTCCGCCTTACTGTCGTTCATTTTTGGGATGCTGATGGCGGAAGAAATAACCCCCTACCCTATTGTGCGAATAGCAACACGGTTTATTATGACTTTTTTGCGTACAATACCGGTAGTTATTTGGGCTTCGATTATGGTATTCATTTTTGGGATTGGCAGCATGGTTGGGCTTATCGCACTAATTTTATCTACCACGGGCTTCCTGTCTCGCTCTTATGCAGAAAGTATTAACGAAATAGCGGCAAAAAAATTGGAACCGTTAAAAGTAAGCGGTGTCCGCACTCCACAACTTATTATTCATGGCTTATTGCCGGAATTTGCCCCGGCATGGATAAACTGGACACTGTTTACTTTTGAAATAAACATACGGGCATCGGCTATTTTGGGGATGGTAGGCGCAGGCGGAATGGGTGTGCTTATCCAAACTCACCTTAACTTGCGTAATTTTAACGAGGTAGCCACTTTAATTTTAATACTTATCGCAATTGTGCTTTTTGCGGAATTTTTGTCCGGTACGATTAGGAAGAGGTTGTTCCTATGAAAATCCGTATTATGCCCGTCAAAACTCGCGTTTTAAGGATACTTTTTGCTGCCGCCGCCTTATTATTGTTTATCGTAAGTTTTTGGTTTTTAAACTTAGATATTGGCCGTTTCATTGCAAGGTTTAGCAACGCGTCCAGAATACTCCGGCTGCTTTTGCAGGTAAACCCCGGTATAGTAATCTCCGGGTTTCAACAATTTTTCATTTCATTTTTAATGGGGGTAGCCGGGCTGATTTTAGGGGGGTGTTTGGCATTCATCCTGGCCTTTTTGGCCGCAGACAACATCGCGCCTTTTAAGCCCCTTGCAATTTTAATTAAAGCATATGTAAGTATTGTACGTGCCGTGCCTTCTCTTGTAATAATGCTTATGATTGTAGCCGCCATCGGTCTTGGCTACACTACCGGCGTAGTAGGGCTGACACTGTCATCTATGGGATATTTGACAAAGGCCTTTATCGCGTCCATAGAAGAACAAGACAAGGGCATAATTATTGCCATGCGGGCAACGGGGGCCACATGGGGGCAAATAGTAATACACGGTCTGCTGCCAAAGGTAACTACGGGTTTCCTTGCCTGGATAGCCATACGTCTGGAAACGTCTGTAGCGGAATCTATTACTCTTGGTGTTGTTGGCGCAGGTGGTATTGGCGCACTGTTATCCCGCAGTATACGTCAGTTTGATTATCCTTCCATTACCGTATTAATACTAATAATTTTTGTGTGTATGTTCGCGCTGGAGCTGGTTTCCGGCAATATCAGAAAACGATTTTGTTAAAAGGGCTGTCTCCTTTATTAGCGAGACAGCCCTTTTTTGTGCAACCTTTGCATTTGTTATCTTCTTAAATACTCGTCCAAAATTTCTTGCTGTGGGCCGCGATGATGTTCAATAGCTTGCATTGCTGTCATTTCCTGGTTAGCAAAATGGTTTACAAAGCTGCCGAATATCCAGTTATACCGTGGCACAACCATACCGATACAACGGGTCATTCTAAACCCTGCGTTAAGCTGGTTTTGTACGCAGTCTTCTGTCAGCCATACTCCGCGCGGCCAGCCAAGCTCATTGTCTGGCATTAAGTCAGGCTCATCGCCCGGCCATGACCAAAACTCTTCCAGAATCATAAGAATGTCTGCAGGATCCCAGTCAGAACCATGGGGGAATGTCCAAGATTGTCTGTAACCGCCCATTGTAGAATTACCGGATGTGTTACCAGGGCCAAGCGGGAAAGGTACACCAATAAAATCAAACGGTAAGTCGCCGTTATTCATAGACCATGTTGTCATAGGTGCAAATGCAGAATTACCTTCGTGCCATGCCCAGAAGTTAACGCCCCAGTTGCCTACGTCAAAGCCATGCACTCTGTCATATTCCCACAAGCCTTCACGGAAAATAATTTCCATAAACTCCAGGGCTGCAACAGTGTTTGGGTGGTCCAGATAATACATATTGTCATCTGTTACCAAACGGCCGTCGTTGGAACCGATAAACAAGTTGATAATTTCACCCGGTTGACCCGCGATACCAAACTGATCAATTATGCCGTCACCTGTGGTGTCACGGGTTGCCATACGCATAATTTCCAGTGCTGCATCCCAAGTCCAGCGGCCTTGTACATAAAGCTCTTGCGGGTTTGGCGCACCAATGGCGTTGATAATATCCATGTTAACACCCATTAACATAGCGTCCAAAAATGGCTGGTTGGGGAAAACAGCCAGATACTCGCCCCCAAATGGGTTTAACAGATGGCCGTAAAGCTGAGGGCCATGCACGTCAGAGTTTGGCAAATTAATCCGCTGGGCCGGTAAAATTAAGTCGCCCAAAAAAGCTGTAAGCTGCATACCGCCGCCAAGCATTACAATGTCGGCAAACGGATCGCCCGCCATTACAGAAGCCGTTAGCATAGGAACCATTTGATCATGTTCAAGTACAACGTCTTCAATTACAAAGTTAAATTCTTCATACACGCGGCGTCCGTTTTCCCATACCATTCTGTCGATAAAGTAGTTGCCTGCAGTTGCCGGGTCCGGTTCATCCCAGCCCATAATCGCGAATGAAAGCGCGTTTTCCCACCAGCAACCCACACGCAGGGTACGTCCTCCCATATCTTTAGGTGGGTGTATGCCGCCAAGTCTTACGGCTTCATCTTCTGTAGGAGGTGCTGCTTCGACGTCATCTGCCGGTGCGGGTGGCGGCGGAGGCGGTTGCTCTGCCTGTGTAACTTGTGTGGTTGGCTCTGTGCCACCGTCTCTGTTACATGCTGTAAAAACTAATGCTGCTACAAGCATAATAACTAAAACTACGCTTGCCTTACGTAATGTTGCCTTCATTTAACTTCCTCCTTTTGGTTTTGTAATGAATTTATCCCTGTTTATTTAGGGTTGTTAGGTCTACCCCCTGATATCAGGGGGTAGTTTATGAAGGACTTATCAGTTAAAGAAATTATCTAACCGCTCTTGTGAAAGACCGCGGTATGTTTCTACCGCTTGCAAAACTGTCATAGATTGGTCAGCAAAGTGCTGCACAAAGCCGCCAAAAATCCAGTTATATTGCGGTACGTTCATACTAATACATACATTAAAGTTGCGTCCCAGTGCTGCAACACGCTGCACGTCTTCTTCTGTCAAGTAAATTCCGCGTGGCCATCCAAGACCGTCTTCAAGCATTAGTTCAGGCTCGTCGCCCGGCCAAAACATAAACTCTTCAACTACACGCAAAATGTCTACTGCATCCCATGATGAACCGTGTGGGAATGTCAAGCCTTGAATCGCGCCGGTTAAACCAACACGGCCGGATGTGTTTGATGGACCCAGCGGGAATGGAACCGCAGCAAACTCAAATGGCAAATCTCCGTTGTTCATAGACCATGTCGCAGCCACACCCAACGCAGATTGACCGTCTTGCCACGCAAAGAAGTTACGGCCCCAGTCACCCACATCCATACCAAGTACAGGGTCATACTGCCACAAGCCTTCACGGAAAATAACTTCCATAAATTCAAAAGCTTCGATTGTAGCAGGATGGTCCATCCAGTATTGTCTGTCGTCTGTCATAATACGTCCATCGTTGGCACCAACAGCCAAGGATACAATGTCGCCCGGTTGGGCTGCAATACCCCATTGGTCAATTACGCCGTCGCCTGTGGTGTCACGGGTTGCCAAGCGCATAATCTCAAGCATGTTATCCCATGTCCATTGACCGCGGTTGTAAAGGTCTACAGGGTTTGGCGCACCAATTGCATTGATAATGTCAAGATTAACGACAATAAAATGGCTGTTAACTTCCGGGCGGTTATCCCAGAAAGACCATCTGTAGCCAAAAGCTTCTGTTAATACCTGGCCGTAAATTTGCGGGCCCAAAATATCAGAACCGGGCAGGTCAATGTGGTCCAGAGGCATAATAAGGTCGCCCATAATGGCAGAAAGCTGCATACCGCCGCCAAGCAGAACTATGTCCGCAAAAGGGGCACCTGCCAGAATGGAAGATGTTAATGTAGGCAGCATTTCATCATAACTAAGAATAATTTCTTCAATGTTGAAGTTGTATTCCGCATAAACGCGCTGAGCGTTGTCCCAAATTAGTCTTGCCATAAAGTAGTTGCCTGCTGTAGCCGGGTCGGGCTCATCCCAGTCAAAGGCAGAAAAAGGAATGGTACCTGACCACCAGTTACCTGCAAGAATTGTACGTCCGCCCAAATCTCTTGGCTCGTGCGCGCCAAAGCGTCTGGGGGCTTCGTCTTCTGTTGGGGCTTCTGCAGCAGTTGGATCTTCTGCCGCAGGCGGCGGAGGCGGTGGGGCTTCGTTACCCGGTGTTGCTGCAGGTGGTGTTGCTGTGCCGTTATCGTTACCACTACAAGCGGCCAGTAATAATACCAGCACCAGTACTGCAGCGATTAACAAACTTACTTTCCGAAATGCTTTCATTTTTCGCATTTCCTCCTTCTTTTTGAAAAAATTTATTTGGCTAAAAGCCTATATTAACCTACAATCCCGCTGCGCTCCAGTCCTTCAATGAAGTAACGCTGCAGGAACAAGTAGATTGTCAAAACTGGGGCGATTGTAAGCAATACGCCGGAAAATACTACAAGCTGCGTAACAAGGGGGTTGTTTACATCTTCCGCAAGGTTAAATGTTGGGGCCAAGCCCGACAACATTGTAGCCATAAAACGGTTGCCTGTAATTAGCAGTGCCGAGTAGAAGGTATCGTTGTAATGCCATACAAAGGCAAAAAGGAATACAGTAACTATTGCCGGAACCGCATTGGGAATCATAACCTTTAAATAGGTATAAAACGGCCCCGCGCCGTCTATAAAGGCGGCTTCTTCAATTTCCTTCGGCAAACCCCTAAAAAATTGACGGAAAATATAAATATACAACCCGGATCTTAGGCCTACACCTGTTACGGTAAGTAACAGGAATGACCAAGACCACGGCATTTGGATACCTAAAACAGTTGCGGGCCCAATTAAGTTCCACTCGTCCCGCCCCATAAAATAGCGGAAGTTAAGAAACATAGGAACCATGAAAGTTTGCACCGGTACAACAATTGTTAAAATACACAGGGCAAATAATATATTTACACCGGGGAATTTAAACCTTGCAAAACCGTAGCCAACCAATGATGTAATTACCACATGGATTACGGAAAACAGCAAGGCAAAGGATAAGGTCATAATAAGAGTGGGAAGATAATTCATATGGCGGTAGGCGAATATTATATTTTCAACAGTGAAATTTTCCGGGATAAGGAAAATCAGCGGGTTAGCCAAATCTACAGAAGACATAAAGGCCCGTGAAACTATCCCTATTATGGGGCTTAAAATAATATAGCAAACGCCGGTAACAATAATGGCCAAACAAATTCCTATAATGAAGTTTTTTAAACGCCCGGACCATTTTTGTACTGTATTAGTATAGGTGGCAGATTGAGTCCATGCCTGAACATTTTGAGCTCTTCGTTTTAACGGCATCATATCTTTCTACCTCCTAGTTGTAATAGAATACAAACTTTGAAACCGTCCAGCCTATAATCAGCAGTACAAGACAAGCCAAAAGCGAGCTGGTAATACTCATTGCAGAAGCCACGCCAAAATTCTGGTTTGTAAAGGCCATCGTACGAGCCATTTCTACAACCGGGCTGTGCTGGTAAGAATCTACAATAGTATACACAACGTTTGTAAGAATTAACGGGCTAACCATAGGAATGGTAATTTTCCAAAATGTTTCATAACCTGTTGCCCCTTCAATTTGCGCAACCTCGTACATAGAAGGCGTTATCGCCTGCAATGCCGCAAGGAATATTAAAATTTGCACACCGGAAGCGCGGATTGTATCATGCAGCATGGCAATCGCCTGTACAATGTATTGCACAATTTGCATCGGCATACCAAATTGCACAAGCATAAATGCAATAGCCTGGGCATTAAAACCTTGGGCCTCCCGCATCATGTCCGGCGGGATAGAGGTTATACCGCCAAGCATCATACCCATAATTAATTCCATTGTGCTGACAATAGCCGCGGTTGCCATTACAACAGGAAGAAAAAATATTGCACGAACCAGGCCGCGGGCCATAAATTCCCTGTTTAAAATAACCGCCATCAACAAACTGAAAAATATGATTAGCGGTACGCTGATAACCATAGCACCTATGGATGTAAACAACTGCCGGTTAAAGGTACCATGTTCCAGAAAAATATTACGGAAGTGAGCCAACCCAACACCATAAAGGGAAAAACCGCCGTAAACCCTGTCTATTACAATGTCGTTAAAACTGTACCTGCCCGCCTGAATCAAGTTTATCAGGAAGAAAAATGTCACACCAATAAGCCAAGGTGAAATAAACAACAAACCGGATACCATTTCGCGCCTGCGAAGGGTCATTCCTTTTCTTCTTTTTACTATTTTAGCTGTCGCGCTCATTACTGTTGACCCCCTCTGACTTCAAACCATCTTGCAGGAATGGTCACACCATCTGCTTCAAAAGGCCTGTTTGTGTTATTTACATAAATGCGTGTACCGTCACTAAACTCGGTAACAGTTACCTGGCTTGTAGTGCCGACAAATAATGGGTCACTGGCTAAAACTTGAAAATCTACCATGCGTTCTGCCCGTAAATTTCGGAATACGTTGTTAAACACACGGTAATGTTCTACCGCGGGCCTTAACCAGGTTTGGTAATGGGAAGAATACAATCTCTCGTGGGCCGTAAACTGGGCGGCACGTGTAGGCTCTGCCGTAAAGGTATACCTTGGGGAAGCACCGGTTGTCATGCTGTTAAGAAGATGGCTTAGGGGGTCGTAATGCTCCCGTTGGTTTGCTGGAACCCCTGCAAATTCAACAAAGCCGTGTACAACCATAGAGTAGAACGGTACTTCGTAGTCGATAATGTGGAACATATCCGCCTCTGTTGGTACGCCTACCAAGTGGGAAGCAAACGGCAGAGAATAGTCGTTACCGCCAAATACAACCAAGTTAGGAATTTGCTCTTGCATACGTCCCATTTGCTCTGCAACAATATGCATGGAACTTTCCCTGTTTACGGCATTGCGGCGATGGAAGCTTTCCACCAGGAAATCGCCTAAATCCGATATGGCCAGGTTATCCATGCCAAGCCTGCGTTCATATGCAGGCAGGAAGTCGTCCATGTGGAATGGGAGTACACCCGGGTGAACCAGTGCGAAATAATCAGACCAACTAACCCCCCAGCGCATACTTAGAAACTCCCGCGAACCGCCGCCGATAAACCCGGACATACCTGAAAGATCCTGGGCAATTTCAAAGGCCATATTTATGTTACGGGTACCCCTTCTGCCCCACATAACACGATGGAAGTTTACTACGGGGTTAAGGCCCCCGCCTGCAGCTTGCAGGCGGTCATTTAAATCTAAAATGTCCCGGGGTCTGCCTACGTTATTAATCATTCTTATATTCTTGGCCACATCGTGGTTTACCCCACGGTTAAACCAACCGTGTAATTGCATCTGAATATTGTCAATACCCTCTGCGTTCAGCAAATCTACAAACATGTCAGCGTCTTCGATTGTAGACATAATGCGGGTTGTTTCATATGGTGTGCCAAGGAAATGCTCCGTTACACCAATCGCCCCCACCACATCCAAGTAAAATGTACGGTCACCGGGGCCGTCAAGGGGGGTTAATACGCCGGTGTCTACCAAAAATTGCTGGTATGCCTGCGCCATTTCTCCTAAACCGGGGTTGTCTCCTGCCAAGAAATGATAAATTACCGTAATGTCGCCTTGGTACTTTTCTTCTTGTACAACGGTTAAGTCGCCGGAAGCACCGGGGATGCCGTCCATGTTAAGGGTCTGGGAAGTGCGAAGCGTAAAGCTGAACCAAGCACGGTTGTAAGAGTTTGTACGCCCGGCAACATCCGCATTTACTGTGGCCAATGCCCGCCCGTTAACTACATGGGCAAGAATTGCCGCGCCGTCATTTTGTATGCCTATTACAGGAAGGCGCGTATGCTGCATTACCTGCGGGCGGATAATATTTATCATAAAGTCCATGCCGTACATGTTGCTTCTAAACGGGTCTTCCCTGTGGCCGCCGTTATTAAAGTTGATAATACCGCCGGAGCCGCTTGGTACAAGTATAAACCCGTCTACATCTGCACCGCCCGCACCAAAAAACTGCATAAAATGCATATCATAAGCTTGTACGGGGGATTCCGTTGTAAACTCTGTAAGAGGCAGGTTAGCAATCAGCCTATCCCCATCCAGCGCAAACTCCAGTGCCATATCGAAGAAATCGAAGCTAATTTCCACTTCCGCACCGGATAGTTCGTTGGCGGCAAGTGTATCTTCTATTGTCCAACCGGCCCTGTAAAATATGTCAAGCATGTTGTTGGTATTTATACGGGAACCGCGTATACCTTCCGTCATTTGATAAAAGCCTTCAAAATCTTCATCCCGTGATGGGTGCCAAAACTGGCGTAAAATATTGCGGTCGGAAGTGTCGCCGTCCGCAGCACGCTCCATAGCCGGGTACATAAACCGCTCGTAGAAATAATCCCTTTCTATAAAGAACGGTATTGCGTCTATTCCTATATCCAGGTTACCGATTTCGTATGTGAAACGTACACCGTTTGGGATAGAAAATATTTTAAATTGCTCGTGATAAATGGCATCTTGGTAAAGCCAACGCCATTGACGCCTTCTACCCTCGTCCAAGAAACGGAACCCAACAGGGGAGCGCATTGTATTACGTTCGAACGGGTTTGCAATAGGGTCTTGGTTTGTGCCCGGCGGGCTGGCAAACCACGTGTACCCATTTCGTTTATCAAATACGGCTATAGCGGTTGTGTACTCGTTAACATACAAAGCCAGATATTCATTTTCTGCCGCCAAAACCATCCCGGGAACCCTTACATTTTCCGTTTCTAGTGGCTCGAATGGCCTTGCAGGACCCAAATCAATTGTTTGGGTTAAGTGATGGAAGTCATAAATGTCAAAACTGTTAATGTACAACCAATAAGCAAAAAACCCAACGGCCACTACGGCAACAAATATAAACCTATTACGCCATTTTCTTTTTGTTCTGTCAGATATAGAAAATTTCATCAGTTATCACCCTCCCCTGTCAACTTCGGAATATTATTTCTGTATACACACTATACGCAAAATGGTACAGCTGCTGCCAAAGCGTAAACAGCAAAGTTACAAGGAAGACGATAACCAAAATGGCCACAAACGTGAAACCTATCGTTAACAGGGCTTTGACTACTGTGTAGTTGTGTACTGTTACCAGCCCAAGGAAAACCAGGAAGACAAAATACATTACGCCTACGGAAAGAAGCATATGGTAAAATCCTGTTTCTTCCTGGGAAATGAAATTACTTAAAATAGTGGCAGGAACAAGGGTAAATATAAGCGGCGTAACCGAGTAGCATACCGCCATTATTATATCCTTAAAGCGACCTTCCCCATTTGTTAAGCACGTTACCGACCAATTGGCCACACTAAACAACACGAGCGCGACTACTAAAATTGAAATTTCCCTAAAACTGTTTATTCCCAGTGGGTGACGTTGGCTGACAATTATCGATGTGTATTGCATGTTAAAAGCTGTAGCCACGCACAGTAGGAAAAAGTTAAAAATTGCTACTTTAACCGTACCCTTGCCTTCAAACTTCATGGCATAAAAGCCATCAACCGGGTGAATAAGAATGTATAGAGGCAGCCTGTAAAAGCCGAATATCCTTTTTATAACACTCATGTGGCGGCAGCCCCCTTCTTCCTAAACCGGAGCACAATTTTTGCGATTATAACAATCACCGGTATAAAAACCGCAATTGTTAGTACAGTAGGAAGAACATTTTGCATCGTGTCAAGCCTGTGCCGCCTAAAAGCAACTGAGTAATAACGAACGTCCATGCCCCTGCGCAAGTAGTACATGGCCTGGACATTATCACCGGAGGCAAGCATTGTACGCCCGATACCGGACCAAGCCAGTGCAAAATTTTCGTCAAGCTCTACAAGCCTGCGCCATGCGGCAACTGCCGCAGCCTCATCGCCATCATACCTTGCGCGTACGGCTGCATTAATTAAGGCCCCATATTCTGTTGGCGTAAACTGAGTAATTCTGCCGCGGCCATGAGCATCCAAAACAAGATAGTCATCATTTAAGATTACAATAGATATGGGCCTGCGGGCCATCCCTTGCATGGCCCCGGTACCGGCAATTGCGTGAAGCATGTTACCTTCCTGGTCGTAGGTATAAATCCTGCCGCGGGTAGAGTCCAGGGTTACAAACATGCCGTGTGACATTGCGGCAACGTCAATTAACACAGAAGGACCTGCCAATGTTCCGCCGCCACGGAAGTTTTGAGAACCGCTTAATCTTACATTGTCGTTTAAGTTTCTAATGACGTTTTCGCCCCGTGGGTTAAGGCGCATAACCTGGTTGGCACGTGCCCATCTTTCGATATTTGTTGTAAAAATGAATCCGTAATCGTCTATGTCCATACCCTGGAACTCTGTAGGTATAAACAGTCGTTGACGGGAACGCTGCTCCTGGGTCATAAACATACGCCAGAACATATCTATGGGGTTAAAGCCTACGTTTATTGTGCCAAAGTAGCCAATAAACTCGCCTTCGGCGTTAAATTGCATAATGCCTTCAAACTCGCGCTGTACAATTACAAATGTACGGCCGCCCCGGTCTACAACAATGTGAAGGGGTAGGAACACAAAATCCTCTTCGCGCCCGCCAATTTCCGGGGCAAGAATTTCCCTTACAAAATTACGGTCCCGGTCTAACACCACAATACGGTGATTATGAGTATCAGAAATATACAATTGCATTTCATGGGTAACAAACACGCCTGTGGGGCGGTTGAAAGAACTCCACTGCCCATTCCGATAAAAACCGCGCATTTCATCCACTAAGTTTAGATCTTCGTCAAAAACAATAATTCTATGGTTTCCGCTGTCTATAAGGAAAATGTTATTTTCCGGGTCTACATGCAAAGACGTAGCCTCGGTCATTTCCCCAAGGTCGGGACAAATATCCTGCAGCACAAATGAGCGCAGCGGCACATAAGCTACAGGCGCGGGGGTCATACCCGCCCAGAAGTTATAGCTGAAACCCTGGTACGGCGTATCCGCAAATACAGGGGCAGCAGGAGCCATTACAAGGATAAAGACCAATAATAAAATAACAAGTTTTTTCATGCTTATACCCCTTTCATTAATCCTTCATACCGGATGTGGCCATCGTTTCAATCATTTGAGATTGTGAAACTATAAAAAATGTTACAGGCACAATCATCATTATTAGCATAACTGCCGCACCAACACCCGCGCGGGCAATCTGACCTCCCGCAAGCTGATGGAGTGCAAATGGCAGTGGCCTTAACTGCTCGCTGCGGATAAGAATACCGCCTGTGTTACCCCACATTCCTTGGAACATTAGGATAATAAGTGTTAGCCACGCAGGCTTTACGTTAGGCATTACTATTTTGCGCCAGATAAAAAACTCGTTGGCACCGTCCAGCCTTGCGGATTCTATTAAGGAATCCGGTATTTGTTCCATAAACTGTCTCATCAGGTACAAGCCAAGGGCAGCCTGGAAAGCGGGCAGGATAATTGCCAAGTAGGTATTGTTAAGCCCCAGGGCGGTAATAATCAGGAAGTTGGGGATACCCGTAACGTGCCCTGTAAACATTAGCGCGAGAACAACCATGGAGAATAAAATACCTTTACCGGGGAAATTGTTTTTTGCCAGCGGGTACGCGGCCATGGAAGCAAATATCAAGTGCCCCACTGTGCCAAACCCGGTGTAGATAAACGAGTTAAGAATATACCTGGAAAAAGGAACCCATGACTGCTGCAAGAGCATAACCATGTCTGAGAAATTGCTTAAAGTTGGGTTGCGTACAAAAATACGCGGCGGGAAGAGGAATAGTTCGT